>Ga0209755_10007947_pt1 | contig 11435 bp, 10 predicted proteins | sample TergutCo191P1_FD_187301 | JGI IMG/M metagenome (GOLD analysis project Ga0209755, IMG submission 187301) | Cornitermes sp. P1 segment gut microbial communities from Petit-Saut dam, French Guiana - Co191P1 (SPAdes) (version 2) | ecosystem: Host-associated > Arthropoda: Insects > Digestive system...
CCTTTCCATCCTTCCTTCTATTTTTTTTTTAATGTAAAACTTTTTCCTGTTTATTCTGATTTATTGTTGATTACACATAAATTGTAGACCTACATGCAATTTTATTTTGTGTACTGGTCACTTTTGTTAAATCCTTTTTCTGTGATGTTGCTGGCACACTTTAGAGGCAAAAATTAATTTAATAGTTTGTGACTTGCATGAACTTGTACTGAAATGTCAGAGATGTTACAGGGTGCTTCATGGAGATTGGGGAGTTGTGCAATAAACAGTGTGATGAATTTTAATGAGCAACTTAAAACTGAAGAAGGTTGTTACACAGTGGTTCTGAAAATGCCAGTCTTCATTGTGTACACTTGGAAGGAACTAAACTTACCGTGTTGCATATACAACCATCTGAAAGCATGTAGGAATTCTGGCTTGTGTGTAGGATCCTGAAGTATTATGTTACATTTTGTCAGCACAGGAGGGAAACAGATAATAAATTGAGTCAGCAAATGCCCTCATTGTGGCAGTGTTGATAGTCTTGTATCTTATACTGTATTCCTTCAAAATTAGTGTTTGTGTATTCACAAGTCTGTCAACCAAAACAAGCTTCCACCTTAAAATAGTGAAGTTTAGATTACTGAATTCAGGCCACTCATATTCCCTCATTTCAGTTCAAGTTTGAAAACTTAAGGGGCAATATGTCTATACAGTAAATTATACTTTTATTTTGCCTCTTTTTTTCTTGCCAGGCAAGTGCTCTACAAGCTCTTCATTCTGCAAGGGATCAACTTCAAAGTGAGAAGGATGCGTGTGAGCACAGAATTATGGATTTGAAGTATTTGTTGGATGAAAAAGCTTCTAAACTCAGTCAGTGCAGTGAAAAAATTGCAGCTATGACTGATACTTTGCAAAGAAATGAAAAAAGATTCAGTGAACTGGAAACTGAAAATAAGTCTTTGGCAGGAGAACTCAGGGCACAGAGAACTGCATTTGATCATGTGCAGACAGATCTTAATGCAATGGAACTGAAACTAAGGGACTCAGTGTCTAAGGTATCAGATTTGTATGCAGAAGTTGAGACGAAGACTGCAAGTGGCTTAGAACTGAAGGCGGTAAGTTGCAAGTAGTCATTTATGTGTTCTTCGCATTGCCACTAGTACTAATTTGTTATAACACTTTTATAGTGTTCGGTAATATGTATTGGTTATTCACAGCTCAGTGTACCAAGTACTTTAGAATGGTGCATTACTTTTTCTTCTGTCTTGCTAATCAGGTACATATAATTGTGTTATTTGTGGTTTTCATGGTGTCTACACAGTTAATTTAGTTATGGCTTACTGGCTTTGTGCTTTGATTATTCTGATGCATTTTAAATTTTACTCCTATATCAAGAACCTGAATTCATACACCTGAAGTCAGTGAAATTTTTTAAAAATAAAAACATATCAAAGATCTAAAATTAAGACCAAAGAACACAATAATAGACAAAATGTTAACATATGCATCAGAAACTTGGACAGTAACAAAGATAGATGGAAAGCAATTGAACATTTTTGAAAGGAAAGTGTATAGAAGAATTGTAGGCCCAGTATATGACAATGAAAAAGAAAATTGGAGGATATTAACCAATAAATAAATTTATGCAAGTGTTAAAAAACCTACTATAATAGAGACAATAAGGTTAAAAGATTATATTGGTTTTGGCGGAGAATGGAAGCAAATAGAATTCCCAAAAGGGTAGTATGTATGAATGTGGGAACAACAAGATTGAGAGGTAGACCAAGAGATAGCTGGCAAGATGAGGTGAGAGAGGATTGAAGAATAGTTGGTGGAGAAGGGTGACAGGAAAAAGTACATAACAGAGAGGAATAGAAGAAGCTTCCTAGAACGGCAAGGAATTGTCGCATTCCGCACATGCCAATGGAATGAATGAATGAAGTCAGTGTGAAATCTAAACTATGTTAACGTGAAGGAATGCTGTTTTAAAAGTTATTTACAAGCCATGAATTGGTGTGTTCCATTGTGCTAAAAACTAGAATTAAAGTATGTATACCCATACCACAAATTATAAATTATATCATCAGCACAACATATACAATTTATTGAGAGGCTATACATGTTGTGCATGATGTGTTACTGTTGCTAGTAGCCTTTGTAATGTTAACAAGTAAATAACATGTGTCATATAATATATATATTCTGTCAGCCTGTCTTGTCTCTCTGTCTCTCTTTGGTAAAGTTTCCATGATCAGTGAATATCTTTAGGTCCCAAGATGTGTTTTATTTTTGTATAAGATGTTTTTACTTTTTGCACATTATATATTATGTTAATATATATATATTTATATATATGTAAAGGGTTGCATTGTGTTACATTTAATTTATCCTCTTCCAAAGGAAAACGCCAAATTAGGTACTGAAATCAGTGTGTTAAAAGAAAACCTAAAGGATAAGGAGGAACAGCTCCACGTGTTGGGTGTACAGAGAGCAGCCTTGGAAACTAGTCTGTCTGAGCTTACAGCAGAAGTAGAAAAAGACAAAAAGCAGATTGAAGATAAATGGAAGAAAGAAGTGGAGCAGATGAAGTCACTGTTAGAACACAGCCAATTGGTTAGTGGACTTATGTAGTACAGTATAAACATTGGCTTCTGTGCATGTAGTTAACCCCTTGACCTAGAGTGTGTTATACAAATGGTTAAAAATTATGCCTTTAAGTGATTTGAACCTTCACCACAACTGCAGCGAAGTATTTGGTGATCAGTCAAGTGAAAATTGAGTTGGTGTCCAATGTTTTGTGGAACATGTTCTACATGATCACTCTTTGTACCTTTGTTGTCTTGACATACTGAGCCTGGTAGACGGGTGTGGTTCACCGAATCACACATAGTTTTAGTTAGTATTGATTTATGTATTCATTTATACTTGATATAAATGGCATGCTGTTATCAAGTTAAACAACTAAATCATTTTTTAGTAAAATACCACAGTCCCTTCACTTATACTCCCTCACTAACACTCTTCTCTTCACTACAGTGCTCTCTTACAGGACTGCTTGTGTCCATTATCTGCTACTAACCGTTTCCTCATTTAAATCTCTCTCGGTACACACCCCCTCCTTCCTATCACCAACGGTTCTTGAACATATGTTGACAGTTTAAAATTATAACATATGGCTATGAACCATCTGTAACTGTTGCAAGCGAACCTAATCAACACATAAACCAAAAATATTCGGCTACAGTGTCCATCATCGTGGATAGATGTGATGGGCGACACAGCTGCCCATTATATTTATACATACAACTGCTCTTGGGGAGTGGGCCTTTCACAGAGCAGTGGCCTGTTGTTTTACCATTTTTTCATAATTTTATGTTGGCGCTGCTTGGATTATATTGGTTGCTGGGTACCAGGTTTGACTTTAATACCATTCAGAGGTTTGTGTTCTGCGCATAGCATCATCATGAAAGGCTTTGTTCAGCATTTCACAAGCCTCCAAAGTCTTTCTCTCAAAATCTGAAATGGAAATTGATGAGAATTTTGTGTTCCTTAAGTCTACCATTTCAGTGGGCTGCAGTTATTGCAGATGCACTTGACTCAAACACAAACATCATTTGCACAGAAATTCATAGTTATTTACAGTGACACTCACAACACCAATTCACAATAAATTAACTCTGCAGTTTGTAGCAGCACACTGCTGCATTATATCTGGCTAGCACTTCATGTAGACAGTCCATAAACTTTTGGCTGAACCACATATAATGTAATAGGATATTCCCAGAAATTGTGAATGTGCCCAATTACACAGGGAGAAAAGTTTATGTGTAACCAAAATATCCAGGAAATTGATATGAGAGAACAAAACCATGAATGTGCTGCTGAGAACTTGCAAAACTGTGGTAATTGTACTGCAATTTTGTTGAAAGAATGCTTTCTTCAGATCAACTCGAATGTTCTGCAGTGATGTACAAATAATATCAATCATGATCTGGTTTTGTAAAAGAGGTCCAGTATGCAACTTTTTCAGGCATATGACATTGTTCAGTTCTGTGTATGTAATTGTGTCTCCCCAATTCTTTGTAGAATCTCTGTGACTTCTGTGCTGTTTGACATGATCACAAGAGCAAAACTGGACTAAATATTGAGATGGGTTTCAGGGAAGCTTGTTGTGAGGGCTGGAGGCAGATGAAATTGTGTCAGGATCCTGCCTTAGGAACATGTCCTGCAATGCAGTGTGGTATTACTAGTATTGAACCTTCAAGTTTACTGTTTTCTGCATTGCTTTAGCTCCATCAGCATCTATAGGGAATGTGCTTTCATTAACTTCACATACATTGTTTGGAAACTTCCAAGTTATAAATTAAAGAGTACCAAAGTCCAAGTCTCTTTATGGAAGAAATAAAAAGTATGGAAAATTATGCTGCATTGTCAGGGCAGGTCACACTTTAGTATGTGTGTGGTGAGACATGTAAAACACTTCCTGAACGTTTGGTACAAAGGTAGGGCTATGCACATGAAATCCTGTGTTTTTTTAGAGTGAAGTAGTTTGTGATTATCCTGTTTAGGGTATAATATTTGCTGGTACGTGGGTTGAAAATATTGTAGCTCATGATATTACCTTTGCTTGTAACGTTTGAACTAATAGTGCACAAGATTGTGTGCATGTGAAGTCCATACTGCTAATTTGTAATTAGATTACAACAACAACAACATTAGCAGTAGCAGCAGCAGCAGCAGCAGTAGCACAGCTTGCAAACATAAATATTTTCTGTTCCTTTTAGATGGTTTCAGAACTTGAAGAGGGTAAGAAACTACTGCTAGGTAAAATAGAAGGAATGAACCAGCAAATAACAACACTGGAAGGAGATTTAGTGGAAGCCAAAAAGAATGCATATGAAAAGCAGACAGCTCTGCAGAATGAGTTGTCAGCTGTGAGTTCTGCCAAAGAGACAACTGAAGAAGAACTGGTAAGTCTGCTCAATATAAACATGTAAATTGTTTCTAGTCAGAATACAGTTCATGAGCAGTGACCATTGTCATCATTTATGTAAAAGCAATGATAATGTGGGAGTGCTCAGGGTGCATAATTTCTGGCAGATTCCCACAGTAGCAAATGTACTGTTTTCCCGTCTCATAGGCATGGTTAATTCCTGATATGAAATTGGTGAAAGTTTCCCCAGTGGTCTTGTATATCATATTACTCCAGTTACCTCTCATATATTTCCATTGCTGCTGATACTAAATATCCCTAATAAACATGTTATTCATGTGAAGAAATTTATTCCTATATTAACAGCCTCTGTAATTCTTATCACTAGGAATGCATATAATTTCAATAATTGTATTAACAAAACAGATTTTCATATTATGTTTCTATCATGTCTTATGTGAAGGATGAGCTTCTTCTAAGTTCCTTCCAAAATCAAAGAGCACCTACATCCATAAAACAAAATGACTGTGGCAGTCAAATTTATAATGACTATGTTGTATTGATTTTCCTTTTACCATTTTACATACAGACTGCAGAGAAATCTAATTTTATAGAGCTGAAGAAAAATAATGAAGTTATGAAAGAAACATTTGAGGAAGAAATTGAAAAGAAAAATATTGAATTGAAGGATGTGTGTGCCACTCTTGATGAAATAGCTGGAGAAAAGTTAGGTAAGGAAATAATGTAAATACATTTTTGGGGAGGTTCAGGCGTGATATACATTAAGTTGCGTAGATTCAAAAAAAGGGTAGGTCTGTATTTATTATGGTCTCTGTTTCACTCTTTATCGTTATCGTCATCATCGGTGTTTAACTTCACTCACTAATTTAGGGGAATAACTTGTAGAGAAGGTGTAACAACAGCTTGCTTAGCTTTTTCCATATTGTATGTATGTAACAACAAGGTTGCTGCTTATCGTAATATGCTTGTGTGTAATTGGTTATGTACAGAGTGTATTAAGGAATGAGGTAAGTGGAATATCTTTTAGTGGGTGTTCAATATTGTATTTTGTATACAAAATTGATATGTCAGCCAACATCAGCTCTTGTACTAAGATGTTTGAATGAAGCATGTAGATATGGGATGAGAACTGAATGATGTGGAAGTGAAAATTATGAGCTGGAGAATGAGTAATAACTAATCAAGGTCCATTTTTGAGGCATATTGACCATTGTTATTGTAGGATTTGTATGGCAGAAGTGTGATAATCCATGTAAACCCCTGTTCTGCATAGCTGATTTGAAATAATGGCATTCATTACTGATTTGATGTGGACACACTTACAAGCCACCAGCTTCATGCATTGGGTTGTGTATTGTAATTTTATTGAATAAGCTGTCTGCATCTTTCTTTGTGAATGTTGATTCTAACTGTATGTGATCCCTTCTGTCTTTGGTCAGCCTTAGAAGCACAGCTTGCAGCCAGCCAGTCAGAGCAGCAGGCATTATTAGAACGCTGCTATGCAAACTCTTCCGAGAGTGAAAATCTGCGTAAAACAATTACTGATCTCCGTCGGCAGTTGGAAGAAAGTCAAGCAGCTTTGCATGAGCTTGGACGTGAAAATCAGACACTTCAGGTAGGTATTTTAACCCTTATCCTGCTAACGTGGAGAATATGGTGAGCTCCTAATAATGCCAGCATATGGCAGATGGGATTTAACTCGGTGTTTAAAGGGTAAAGATACATTCTTCAAGTTTTCCATTGAAGGTAGTTTGCTATTAATACCAAGGCTTGTGTATGTGTTTATACATATTCACTAATTAAATACAAAGTGGGCCAAAAGTAGGTATACAGTATATAGTATAGTATTGATGGTCTATACACCTACTTTTGGCCCACTCTGTTTGAGATTAATTAATTATGATTTACATATATTACTTGTTAAGCTGGGAGCAATTCTGTGGAACAGACAGAAATTGTGATGTTAATATATTATGATTTGAACATCCTTTCCATGAGACATTCCGTACCTATGCACAGGGTAAATACCTCACTACTTCCTGCATATTCTAAGATTCAAACAGGAGGTGTAATACTGTTTCTTTTGCAGTACATAGGATTGTCACAGGGTGAGATATCATTCAATGAATTGATGCTGTAATGTGTTTCTGTCCTAGCTTTGATCATTTTCTTTATGCTCTTAAAAATGAAAATTACTAATGTATTTTACTTTTTATTTAAAACAGCTTGAACTGGAGAAGTTGTTGGGTCGCAAATGGACCGAGGACTCTGATGTTATTAGCTGCACTCTTTGCCAGAAGGAGTTCTCACTTATTGTGAGAAAGCATCATTGCCGCAACTGTGGACAGATCTTCTGTAATGAGTGTTCATCTAAGATGGCTCCCATCGCAAGCAACAAAAAACCCGTCCGAGTCTGTGATGCTTGTTACAACGAGTTAGGCAGCAAGTAGTGACCCATACTCAGAATTGCATCTGTTGGACATTTATAGAAGTGCTTCTTGCTGATAAGAGTTGCTTTCAAGTGGACGTTACAGATTATTCCCTCAAAATTAAGTTTTTGCATGTTTAGTAAATCATCATATTCATGCGACCTGAGGTATTGGATGGACATGTAGGCTGAACTTGTCTACAACTGCAACATCATAGCTATGCTTTCGAAATATTTGTTGCATTTACCTCTCAAAGGCACAGATAGGTTGATGGAATGTATTGGCTGCTACAGGGTCAGTGGCATTATTGTATGTTCCTGAAAAAGCATAACTTTTTTTGAGATCATTCTGGAATGATATGGATTGAGGGATGGATAGTAAGAGAGCAAACATTCTCAGATGCCAAGTGTACATCTTTTTATTGTTTATGCCTCTTTAACATAAATTCTTATGTTTATGTTGATTGTAACATTGATAAAAAATTATATAAATTTAGTTTGTACATGTTTAGTTGCATTGTATTTGTAACATTGTGTTTATTGTCTTTTAAGTATTGGCAGGGAGTTTTTTTCATTCAGTACTATGTTAACATTATTAGCATTTTTCACCATTATACCTTTGTAAACTAATATTTGAGTTGTCAATCTTGTATTACCATATGGCAATGTGTAATATACTAATAGGCTTGTAAATTGTGTAGAATATGTATTTGTTTATAACATGCAATTTCTGAGGTTCTTGAGATTCTTGGTCAGTACTGGAAATACAAACTGAGGTGTCACAGATTTCATAATTATTATGAAAAGCTACAAACAACATTAGAACACAGCAGACATGATACTGAGGAGTCTACGGAATTTTGGCATTTTTATGTATGTACATCTTCAAGAGTATCATTTTAAGGTTTTTGCAGTAGTTAAGATTCATGTTATTTTCTTCTGGGTTACAACACAGTTATGTGCTTCAGAAGGCCATACTATGTGTCAGCAAGGATGTCCAGATGTAAGGATGCTGACTTAACTTGGCCTGCAATCACCAATTGCACTCATGCTTGTTATGCAGACGATATATGGTTCAAATCTTGGCTAGGATAGAAGCTATCCAGGCTGAGTTTCCATGGTTTGTCCAGTTATATGCTGGAATAGTATGGTGAAATGGTCATGATTATCTACAAAATCTTTACCACTTCACTGTTTGTAATCATTTTTCCATCTCACTGCACTTTTAAAGAGGAACTTTTATTCAAATTTAGTGACATGTCACAGAAATATATGTAATTTGTCCTTGTAGTTAGTGATGCGGTTCACCATAAACTCTTCATCACAGAATCTGTACCACACACTTTGAATTAGAGTGTAAGTTTCCTTTTCACTATTACAGCCAAAGCCTTTTCTCTCTTTTCAGTTCACTGAGAGACACGAAATGTAATGTTGTCTGTGACTGTTAAAAGTTCCAGAATTAAATGTACCATCTGTAAGCATCTGTAAGCACCAGTTATGTAAGTATGCAAGTGTTATAAGTTTAATGCTGACACATAATGCATGCAACAAGCCAGTTTCATAAAGAGTGCCAGTGGATTTATTTCCAGACTTAAAACAATATATTTAGTTGCAAGTCTGAGTGCTCTGTAATATGGAACATATGTTTCAATAATACCATACAATAAAATGATTTTTCTTTGTTTACTAACAGGTATGGTAAAATTGTTACATTACCAATGAAGAAACAGAATTTGGGACTAATGAATCAGATTTTTGATACACTTTTTAAATAAAGAGAATTCACTCTTTTACTGCAGTATAGCTGTTTTCATTTCCTCTTGTTGATTATACATATCCTATACTTGTTTATTATAAGTATCCTACACTTGGAAATTTTGTGCTAAATTATGTATATACGAAAAAGGGTGGTTCAGAATGTGAGTGTATAATATTAAATTTTGTATACAAATTATCTTACATTGTTACAATTTTATACATAAATTCACTTCTAGTGGCACCATTACAGCACGTATTTTGGTATGTTCTATGCTAAAGAAAGTATGGTAATGCGCATAAATTTGGAATATTTTCATGTTGAATGTAATCCATATTCTGTGCAATTTATTGGATTAAATACTCCATATTTTCATGTTTATTTTATGAGTGGATGTGTCTTTGCATTCACGTTCTGTTATGAAGTGCAACATTAATTTTAATATGTATGGAAGTCAGTGTCAGTATTGGTTGCCATACTGGGTTATTGTTTCTCCCCAGGCCATTATGGGAATTCTTCTTCCAGCTATGTCAGTCAGACTTTTTTTACCTCACACATGGAAATTAAATTACTTTTGTTCCACGTGTGCTTTGATACTGTGTTTGTGGGGTTTCCAGACTTACAGTAAGTGTGGGCTGAATTATGACAGAATATGGACACTGAATTTGCATTATTGTCATGTCAGAAATATTATGGCCTCTAAAAGGTTAAAAATATGTGTACCATGGAAGCATAATAATAACAAAGAAGGTAATAACATAAACACTTACCTACTTTATTTAACTTCCGTTCCTAATTATTGTGAATTCTAACAAGAGTTGATAAATGCCATAACAAGGAGAGATTAAGGGTGACTGAAGAGGTACACAGTCAGAGCCCGACAGTAGAGGAGGTTCTGCATTCAACATTTTTGTGGCATAGCATATTCCAGGTGGCTATGAAATGACACTGGATCTGATAGGGGAGGCAGGAATGTATACAAGGTACCCTTAATCTGTTTCTGCATAGAACTTTTGTTAGTCTTCAGAACTTTTAGATCCTTGAAGATAAAGGGACTGTATTATCTTTGAGCGTTGGGAACTGTGTGTCCAGTGATGCAGCACCTTCCTTAAGAATGGAATTTTCAGCCTCAGCAACTCTTAACGTCCATGGAGCAGGATGATTTTTGACAAGCTAACAGTTGTTCCTTAACTCACCAAAGAATTTGCCACATTTTATGGAAACTTGAGGTTCATTATTGTGTCCAAAAGAGCTCTATCCTGATCCATATTAATCCAGCCTACACCATTCCACCTTATTTCTTTCAGATCATTTTAATATCTTCCCATCTATTCGTAGTTCTTCCCAGTGGTTCCTCCTTCAAGTTTCCCCACCAAGACCCTGTATGCATTTCTTGTAGCCCCGATGCATGCTACATGCCCCAACCCATTCGCATTCTTCATTTTATCACCCTAATAATATTTGTGGGGAATACAAATCATGAAGCTCCTCATTATGTAGTTTTCTCCATCCTGTTTTTCCTCCAATTCAGCCCACATATCTTCCTCAGTGTCCTATTTTCATCTTACCCTTAACATAAGAGACTAAGTTTCGCACACATACAACAGGAGGAAAAAATGTAGTTCTCTCTCTTTTGTTGTTTCTGTATGTCGGCAGATAAGCCAGTACTTAAGAATGTTGCCATGAAACTGAGATTGAGGTTGGCTGTTAATGTTTCCATTTCACTTACCAGTCTGTAACTGATCAGGTGCTACTGTGATCATTGGAATTATTGTTGACTTGAATCACATTTAACTTGATAACCAGTAATTGGTTAGGACTGTAGTGATGTGTATGTATGTATATATGTATGAGTTGTAATAACTGGCAGACTTGACAGACACTGAAATGAAAGGCATTGACATTTGTCTCAGTTTTATTTGCTCTTTCACCATATTTTTGTAATATGAATTTTCTGAAAATACTGGCATTATTTTTCTGTTTGTTTCCTTCTGCTTTGTTAGATTTTTACATTTCTGCTACCTGTGATTTCAATGCATTTCCACCCAGTGTTTTTCACATTAACAAACTGTATTGTGTTGGTATGCTAAATATACATTAATTCTGATTACAACTTCCATTGTTAATAATGAGAGTTTGGACTTTGTGAACAAAATCACTAGTAGAGTGAGAAAAGTAGTCATTGAATGAGTTTTGACACATCATTCATAAGCAATAAACAGAATATTCAAAGTTGTGTAGGGGATATAACTGTAAAATGCAATGAAAGCATTAATTCATGATCACACCCAATATACATCTAAATCCATTTTCAC
>Ga0209755_10007948_pt1 | contig 11434 bp, 6 predicted proteins | sample TergutCo191P1_FD_187301 | JGI IMG/M metagenome (GOLD analysis project Ga0209755, IMG submission 187301) | Cornitermes sp. P1 segment gut microbial communities from Petit-Saut dam, French Guiana - Co191P1 (SPAdes) (version 2) | ecosystem: Host-associated > Arthropoda: Insects > Digestive system >...
ACAAGGGCGGCGATCGACGAAGGCTCCTGGGCGCGATGGCTGGTGCCGTGTTCGGCCCTGGGCAAAGGGAGGCCGCCCTTGAAGCGGGCTTTTTCGTGATAGTCCAAGCCGGCGACACGATGCGGCTTGAGCTCCCCGACGGGTTCGTACCCAGGGAGTGGTAACGCAGGGGGTATTCCACGTTATGGCCATTTACACGATTTTTAGGACAGTCTCGCCACTTGAACAAAACCTTAAACTTCATTACAGTAAATCAAACGACACACCACTAGTATTGGCGGCAATTTTGGACAAATCACTCATAAAAACGCTCAAAGGCCTGAAAGGAAACCCCAAGGTATGCATCCTCACAGAACCACTGTGGGGTCTCTCCATGAATCTGTGCCTTCCTTATGCGTCCGTCTTCATGCTTGCCCTAGGACTCAGCGATTTCCAGGTCGGACTTACGGCGACAATCGCAATGCTCTCTCAGGGAGTTTTCGCCTTTTTGAGCGGGCCAATCACGGACAAACTTGGCAGGCGAAAAGCTACGGCTATTTTTGACTTTCTCGCCTGGTGCATCCCCAGCCTTATCTGGTGGAGGGCCGAAGGTTTCTGGTTCTTCGCCGTCGCCGCGCTGCTAAACGGAACGATGCAGGTTCCCACGAATTCATGGAACTGCCTGCTTATAGAGGATGCCGAAAAAAGCAAAATTACCGCGGTAAATTCCTTGATGATGATCTTCGGACAATTCTCGGTTTTCTTCGTGCCGATTTCGGCGATACTGTTTTCACGACTGACACTGGTTCCCGCGATGCGGATTCTCTACCTAAACGCATTTGTGTTAATGACGATAAAAGCGGTGCTGCTATACGTTTTGTCCAGGGAAACCAGAATGGGAGCAATCCGCATGGAGGAAAGCAGGGAGAAAAGCCTGTTTTCCCTGGCATCGGGCTACGGTTCGGTTTTAAGGATTGTCGGCAAATCCAAGGGAACGATTTTCGCGCTTGTTGTTAGCATCATTGTAGGAATCGTGGGTCTTGTTTCCATTACCTTTTGGCCGGTTATCGTTACCCAGAAGTTCCTTGTCGCCGATCACCTTCTACCGGTTTTCCTTATCATAAGATCGTCGATTGCGATTCTGTTTTTCTTACTGGTGGTGCCACGCCTTACGGGACGGTTTCTAAAGTCGCCCCTGCTTGTCGGTTTTGCCTGCATGTTTATCGGACAGGTAATCCTAATCATGACGCCAGTCGAGGGGCCGCTGAAATACGCCATGCTCTGCGTTTCCCTGTTGTTCGACGGTTTCGGTGGCACCTTCCTGTTTATGCTGGCAAAGTCTTTGGTGGACCTTTACGTGAACGTCCAGGAAAGGGCCAGGGTGCAGGCCATTCTGAATATGATAATCCTGGCGGCGACCTCCCCTTTCGGTTGGATCGGCGGGATACTTTCGGGCATTTCCAGATCTCTGCCTTTTGTCCTTAACCTTTGTGTCCTGGCCATCGGGTTTTTCATTGTGCTTATCTACTATAAAAAGAATCCACAGCCAGATGCGCCAGTTCATGATGCGTAACAAGCGGCGGGTACGCTGCAAACCACTACACATTTGTTAAGTATTTATAAGGCGCATGAAGACGGCTATACTAAGGCAATGACAAAAGGGACAGGCAATGGTATAAATGCGGCAAACCCGCTGATAGTGCAAAGCGACAAAACCCTATTGCTTGACGTTCATACGGAAAGGGCAGAAGAAGCACGAGCCGCGATAATTCCCTTTGCCGAACTGGAAAAGTCGCCAGAGCATATCCATACCTACCGTATTACACCCCTGTCCCTGTGGAACGCCGCGAGCGCGGGTTACAATCCATCCGACATCGTAAAGGCACTAAACGAATACAGCCGGTACCAGATTCCATCTGGAATTGCCGAAGGTTTTTCCGACACAATGTCCCGCTATGGCAAGATCAGAATGTGCGCCGTGGAAGATGCCGCAATCACCGACAACGCCATTACTGGTAACGAGGAACTGCTCTTAAAAATCGATGAACCCGCAATACGGGCCGAAGTCGATTCGCTAAAATCACTGAAAAAATATTTGCAAAAAACAGCCAAGGGGTTTTTGCTGCGGTTGGTAAATCGGGGAACGGTTAAACGGGAACTTATACAACAAGGCTGGCCAGTAAAAGACGAAGCACCTTTAATAAAAGGCGAGGATTTGGAAATAACATTGCGAAACAAATGCCTTTCCGGAAACCCATTCGCCCCCAGGGATTACCAAATAGAAGCGGCCAACGCCGTTCTTGGCAACGGCGGCCCAGGCACGGGATACGGCGTGGTGTCGCTTCCATGTGGATCGGGCAAGACTATTGTCGGTATGCTTATAATGTCCTTGCTAAAAACCAACACCCTGATTCTTACGACCGGTGTCGCGGCTGTACACCAATGGATGAACGAACTGCTGGACAAAACCGAACTTGACCAGGAACAGATTGCCGAGTATTCCGGTGATTCAAAAACCGTTGGCCCGGTAACAATTGCCACTTATCAAGTACTCACCTGGAGAGCCGATCGCGAGGCCGATTTCCCCCACTTTAAACTGTTCCGCGAGAGACGCTGGGGGCTTATCATTTATGACGAGGTACATCTGCTGCCCGCACCTGTGTTCCGCGTAACCGCAGAGTTGCAGGCGGTGCGCCGACTTGGATTGACCGCGACACTGGTTCGGGAAGACGGCGCGGAAGATGCCGTGTTCAGTCTTGTCGGGCCGAAACGCTACGATGTTCCCTGGAAGGAACTTGAGGGCAAGGGCTGGATAGCCGAGGCGATCTGTACGGAGATTCGGTTGGACCTGCCGCAGGATCTTAAAATACCATATGCCGTCGCGACTCCCCGCGAGAAGTATCGCATTGCCGGCGAAAACCCGTTAAAAGAAACGATTGTCGCACAACTTGTCGAAAACCACAGTGACGCGCAGATCCTTGTCATAGGTCAGTACCTTTCGCAACTGGAATCGATAGCAAAACTTTTAAATGCGCCGTTGATTACTGGGAAAACGCCCAACGGCGAAAGGGATCAGATCTACGGTAGCTTCAAACGCGGCGAGTCAAGGGTTATAGTGGTGTCAAAGGTTGCCAACTTCGCCATAGACCTACCCAGCGCATCAATGGCGGTGCAGGTTTCAGGTTCCTTTGGATCGCGACAGGAAGAGGCCCAGCGGCTGGGACGCATACTTCGCCCCAAGGGGGCGGGCAGGGATCACACGGCCAGGTTTTTCACCGTGGTTTCCCGTCACACCTTAGAGGAAGACTTCGCGGCAAACAGGCAAAAGTTCCTGGCCGAACAGGGATATAAATATTCGATACAACACTGGAATACGGAAACCGGAGTAACAAGTGAATAATAGTAAAACCGATAATTTTCGCGCGATCGAATTCTGGAAAGCGTCCATAATGACCCTGCCAGACAACGCATTTTTCGAGCTGATACGGACAGTATTCGGCAAGGTAAAGACACCTTTCAACAAACAGATTCTAACTGGCGATCTTGAAAAGTTTTTGCTAAGTAATGACATCCAACAGAAAATTGCCAATTACATTGACAGAAACGATGCCCGCATGATCGCGGCTATAGCCCTTCTAAACGAACCCAGTTCCGACGATCTGGAATCCTTTTTCTCGGACGAGTTAAACTTCGCCGAACTGAACGACATTCTTGTAAACCTGGAGGAACGGTTTATACTTTACCGGTTTCAGGATGAAGGCAAAAACCAGAACGTCAAACGCCTTGCCCTTAACCCGATATTCAAATCGATTCTGTCGCCGTTTATCAAGGACAATTCCCTGTTGTTTCCCTCGATTCACATTGGCGAAACCTTTTCTGGCGAAAAAGGCGGTGTTGTCGAAGACAAAAACCCGTTTGGCAACACTAACAACCAAAATGTTCGCGCACCATTTTCCTATGACGACCGAGTACCTGCGGTGCTACTCTCTTTTGTTTCCATGAACAACGAAGCCTTTTTCAAGACACACGGCAGTGGAAGCATACGGCAAAAGGTTTCGAATTCCGCAAAGCTCCTGTTTCCCAATCTGACAATGGAAACCCTTATAGGCGGCCTGCAAGTTCTTGGCTTGCTTTCCGTCAAGGACGAAAAACTGTTACCAGATTATCGGCGTTTTTCCGGATTTGGAAGGCTAAGCCGCCAGGAAAGGGCGGAATACTACACGGCCGGTCTTTTCTGCCATTGGGAATCACTACGCCCTAAAGGGGATGGCGGTTTCGAAAACATGAACGACAATACGGTTTCGCCTTGGCTAATGCGTACAAAGGTTCGTTTCCATGCATCGTTTATCCATCGTTTTTGTCGAATGCTGGATCCAGATAGACTGTACTCGTTTTCAAGTCTGCGCAAAATTGCGTATATCCTTGAGCGGGATAACAGCGAAATCAGCATAGACAGGTTAATCGAAGCCATGGGGGAAACGGGTTTGCTGGTTTCCATGCCTGGCAAGTATTGGCGAAAGCGATCGTTTTCCGAATCCCCAGTAAAGGAACCCTCTTCCAAGGAAGATCCCTCATCGGAGGGGGCGGTCATCGCAATGGATACGCCTTTCAGTCTGGTAGTATACCCCGAAATCGAATATCACGATCTCATAAAAGTTTCGGCCTTTAGTCATGTTACCGAAGCCGGCCTAAACATCCGTTTCGATCTGAACCGGGATTCGGTCGTGTCGGCTTTTAACCTTGGAATCAGCGCGAATACCATAATCGAATTGTTGCAAAAACTTTCGCAAAACAGGATTGACGATAACCTGATATACGCCCTACAGGACTGGGAAAAGAGCCACAAGGAAGTAACCCTGCGTCAGGGACTTATTCTGACCCTTGCGCCAGATCGTCGGTATCTTGCGGAAACAAGACCCCTGTCAATGTTCATAAAAGAAACCCTTGCGCCAGGGATTTACATGCTGCCGCCATCATTAGAAGAAAGAGCCGTCAGGGCTTTGCAGAAAGCCGGTGTCAGCATAATCGCCCGTCATGGGGAATATTCCGATGAAAACAGATTTCCAGATAGCAACAGATTCGTGGATGGCTTTTCGAGCAATTTTTATCCATCGTTACATGCCTCGTCTTTCAACAGTGGTATGTTTTCCCAGGACCCTTCGCAAAACGCAAAAAACGATACCAGCGCCGAAGCCCAAGCCCTAATCGAAAGTTTTCATTCCACTCTTGCCAAAATGAAAATGGACAGGGAAAAGCATGACGAGCTGACGGCCCGCATCGACAGAAGGCTTATCCTCTGTGAATCCCAGTTGAAGGATGCGGTGCTGCGTTACGAAAAGCTTGAGGCGCGTGGACTGGACTATAACGGCAAAACCCTGATTGCAAAACAGGCGATCAGTATGCAGTCCCTTCTGGAAGTTACCTGGCCCGTCAAGCAAAAACAGGAGCGTGTTTTGGGAATTCCAAAGACGCTGGAAAAAACGGGAACCGACACCGTTCTTGTCATAAAACCAATGGACAGCAAGGAAGATTCGATCCGAATTCCCCTAGGAAAAATTAGTCTGATGCGGCGGATCAAAAGGTCTATTTTCGAGACCAATATCGTGTAAGGAGCCATTATGCCACTGCTTCCTTTTTCTGGTTATCAAATCGCGGAAGCCCAACAAACCGAAATACGACAGGCAAAGCTTGCCGTTCTTATTGACGCGGACAACACCCAGCCGGCCATTATCGAAGGTCTTTTGGACGAGGTTGCAAAATACGGTATCGCCAGCGTAAAGCGCATTTACGGCGACTGGACAAGCAATAGTCTGCGCTCGTGGAAGGATCGCCTGCTGGAATACGCCATTCAGCCCATCCAGCAGTTCTCGTACACCACAGGCAAAAACGCCACCGACTCGGCAATGATCATCGACGCGATGGATTTGCTTTACAGCGAAAAGCTCGACGGGTTTTGTATCGTATCGAGCGATTCGGACTTTACCCGCCTTGCGGCGCGGCTTCGCGAAAGCGGTCGCACGGTTTACGGTTTCGGCGAAAAGAAAACTCCCAGGGCCTTCGTATCGGTCTGCGACAAATTTATCTACACCGAAATACTCAGGGACATTCATGAGGAAGCCGACGACGACGATCCCAAGTCCACCCCCAAACCCAAAAAGGAATTCAAGGTTGACCGCAAGTTGCTTAAATTGCTGCGGGAAACGGTGGACGACATTGCGGAGGAATCTGGGTGGGCGTACCTTGGGGCGGTGGGACACAAGATCAACCATCGTTCTGCGGACTTTGATCCCCGAAACTATGGCTTCAAGAAGCTGGGAGACATGTTCCGCGCAATTCCCCAATTCGAAACCGAGGAAAGGCCCCAAGCAAGTGGCACTGGCAGGCAGGTTTATATACGCTGGAAGAGAAAAAGATAGCCTTGCCAAATGTTACAGTCCATACGCCTCCGGTTGGTATAAAACGCATTTTGTGATATAATCCGAAAAGGAGGAAGCACTATGTCCCAACCCGCCAAGCGAATAAATAGGCTTGCCACACGTGCAAGCATTTTATATCTGGGCATTCCCGCATTGACCCTGATTCTCCTTTCCGGGATCGGCTTCCTGATATTTAGGGCCATAGCCGACGATTCCGCCCAACGGCTGGCGCGGCAGTACTCCATTGAGGCGGCGGGGAATTTTCTTGCCGCCACCAACTCCCATTTCGTGCTGGCACAGCAGCTCGCCCACTCCACCACGATATCCCGCTGGATGGTTTATGGGAATAACGAGGAAATCAGGGCCAGAGCCATTGAGGAAATCATGGGCTATGCGGCTTTTGCGCCGTATATCTTCCTAATGTTCACATCCTATATAACGTGGGACGTATATGATTTGCGCGTTGGTTTTACCGAAGATGATTTTATCCCCTGGTGGCAGATAGAAGCGGGTGCCTTATGGTTTTTTAACACCAGGGATGCGCTTTTGCCCTTCAACATAAATATACAGCGAAGCAGACCGGTGGACGGCAACTTCAACGTGTATGTTTGGACTAACCACAGGATGTATTACGAAAACCGTTTTGTGGGGGTTGTTACCGCAGGCTCCCCTTTTCAGACCGTGTTTGATGCCATATTCGGCGACCATGACATTCGCAAACGGCGCGGGTATATCATCGACTATAACGGCCTGGTTCGCGTGGACAGCGCCGAGCTTCTGAAAGTCCTTGACGATGGGTTGTCCCATCCCGCTGTAATGCCCGAAGCGGTCGATAACCCCATTCTGGCAGAAAGGATCAACCTGCATTTGCAAACGATGGTTGACGGAGCATTCCGACTGGGCAGAGAGGTTGGCGATCCTATTTCCCTTCAGGGAGACTTTCGCTACGCCAGCATCGCGCCCATCGTCGGGACAAATTGGTCGGTGGTGGTGCTTTCGAATTCCCTGGATATCTTTACCGAGGCGCGGTACATGCCACTGGTCTTTAGCGCTTTTGTGCTATTAATCTTCTCCGTAATTATAGGAAGCACCATGGTACGCCGCTCGGTGCTTGTTCCCCTGTACAATCTGACCCAAAGCGCGGCCAAGGCGGCAAGCGTGACTGGAAAGACGAACCTCTTTGGCCTGGAGCGCAATGACGAGATCGGGGATTTGGCCCGTACAATCCAGCTAATGCGAGACGGTCTTAAGAATGCCTTGGAGGAAACGCAACGCATGAAATTTGCCACCGAAAAGCAGCGCAGAAAAACTGCCGAGGAGGAAAGCCGTTCGAAGACAAGGTTCCTGGCGAATATGAGTCATGAAATCCGCACGCCAATGAACGCCGTACTTGGCATCGCCGAGATACAACTGCAAAACCAAAGCCATCAACCAAAGACCGAAGAAGCCTTTTTGCGTATTTACAGCTCGGCGAAATTTCTTCTTACTATCATTAATGACATTCTGGATCTGTCCAAGATTGAATCGGGCAAGATGGAAATTATGCCGGTCGTCTATGAAACGGTAAATCTGATAAGCGATACCGTGCAATTCAACATGATGCATGTCAGCGACAAGAAAATAGCCTTTGTTATAGATGTGGACGAAAGGCTGCCAGCCTGTTTTATAGGCGACGAAATTCGTATAAAGCAAGTCTTGAACAATCTTTTGTCGAACGCCTTCAAGTATACCGAATCGGGCCAGGTAAGCCTTTCGTTTGGGATGGAGGATGTTTCGACTTCCGACCCAGAGGTTAGCGTGGCGACAGATCCAGAAATTGGCGATGTCATGTTGGTCATTCGTGTCAGCGATACCGGGCAGGGTATGACAACCAGCGAAATTGAAAATTTGTTTAAGCGCGAATTCACAAGGTTCAACGTGAAAGGCAATCGCGCCATTGAAGGCAGCGGGCTTGGCATGTCCATTGCATATTCGTTCGTGACTATGATGCAAGGGGATATCAAAGTGGAAAGCATTTTGGGGCAGGGCAGTACATTCACCGTGTATCTGCCTCAAAAGATAAAGGACGGTCGCGCTATAGGCAAGGAAGTGGCCGACAGTTTGTGCAGACTGGAAACCATGCAAAAGTTTTCGAAAAAACCAGATAAGTTCACGCTAGATTCCATGCCCTACGGTCGGGTACTGGTGGTGGACGATGTGGATATCAACCTATACGTGGCCGAAGGGATTTTAACGTCTTATGATATTTCCGTTGACATGGCCTACAGTGGGCATGAAGCCATCGACAAGATAAAGAGCGGGGAAGTTTACGACATCATATTTATGGACCACATGATGCCAGGCATGAACGGCTTGGAAACCACAAAAATCATTCGTGGCATGGGTTACGATCATCCCGTAGTGGCATTGACCGCAAACGCCTTCAAAGACTCGGCGAAAATGTTCATGAGCAACGGTTTTTCGGGCTTTATCTCCAAACCCATTGACATCGATAAACTGAACATGTATCTTGAACGTTTTATTCTGGACAAGCACGCTGCCATCGATGCAGAAGCGGAAGACATTCAGAAAAAAAAATCGGGCTCTCGCAAGACAAAAGCTTACAAGAACCCTTGAACGATTAAACGGTAAGTTTTACCCTTCCAAAATCAGCAAGGTCTTGGGATCAAGCCGCGTTGCCGGGTTTTCGCTGGAGGGGGTGTTTCGGTTTTTGGAAACGGAAAGCTCGACATGGTCCTGCTTTGGTTCAAGGACAATAACAACGTCGATTAGATCGGCAAAATCCTTAACCAACACGGGAATGTTGTTTTCATCATACCTCGGCTCATCGCCGTTTACGGTACAATTGCACCAAATCGAAAGGCCCATGTCCTTGGCAATAAATTCCTTGACCTTGGAGATATGGTCCCTGTGCACACGGGAAAAATCGAAACCGTCAACAACAAGCGTGTCGGCGGCAAAACCACCCTCGGAGATCATCGCCCGCAGACTCTTAATCACCATGTCAAGCGTCGTGCCACCCTGATTAAAATTCATCAGCACGCGGTTTTTGGCGATCTCGTTTTTTACATCGTCCTTGTCCTCAAGGTTCTTGCTGCTGGCAAATTCCTCGAAAATGTCTTCGTACCAGGCAAACACGTTCTGCCTTTGCTGGGCGAACGAAACGTGGATCACCTTTTTTCCCTGCAACAGCTTGTCCAACGCAAGCTGCACCAGCACCGACGTTTTACCAACGCCGCGCTGCGAAGCCACTATCCCAATTTCCCCAAGTTTAAGCCCCCCCTGAATGGACTGCTCAAACAAGCGTATCGGACTGCGCCGTATCAGTTCTTCCTTTATCATGCCTCGCCTCCTGCTACTTCTGCTCGCGCTTACGCTTTTCTTCGTATTCCTTCATCAGCGTTTCGGAAACGCTCTGGGGAACCTTGCCATACTTCTCGAACTCCATCGAGAATTCCGCCTTGCCTTGCGTAATGGAACGCAGAACCGTGGAATAGCCGAACATCTCGCTAAGTGGAACCTCGGCCTCGACACGCGAGAACGTCCCGTCCTCGGTGGACGCGATTATTATACCACGCCTTTGGTTAATCGAACCGAAAATATTTCCCTGGAATTCGCTGGGTCCTTCGACCGCGACTTTCATTATAGGCTCAAGAATGCAGGGTTTGGCCTTGTTGTACGCCTCGCGGAACGCGCCGATGGCGGCCTGCTGGAAGGCGATGTCCGATGAGTCCACAGGATGGTACTGCCCGTCGCTGATAAGACAGCGGATGTTGACAATCGGGAACCCGATAAGACTGCCCTTTTTGGTCGCCTCTTTGAAACCCTTGTCGCAACTGGGGATGAACTCCGTGGGAATCGTACCGCCCTTGATCATGTTCACAAAGTCGTAATCGCCCTCGACGAACGATTCCATGTATCCAGTAACCTTGGCGAACTGACCCGAACCGCCAGTCTGTTTCTTGTGCGTATAGCTGAATTCCGCCTTCTGGGTTATGGTCTCGCGATAGGCGACCTGCGGCTGCCCGGTTTCCACCTCGCACTTGTACTCGCGGCGCATACGCTCGATGTATACTTCCAGGTGAAGCTCGCCCATGCCCTTTATGATGGTCTCGTTGGACTCCGCATCCACGAAAGTGCGGAATGTGGGGTCTTCCTTGGTAAAGCGGTTTAGCGCCTTTGCCATCTGGTCGGAACTTTTCTTGTCCTTGGGATTCAGCGCCAGCGAGATAACTGGCTCGGGAACGAACATCGAGGTCATGGCATAGTTAAGGCCACCGCCACAGAAGGTGTCGCCAGAGGCGCAGTCAATGCCGAACAGCGCAACAATGTCGCCAGCGGAACCCTCGTTAATGTCTTCCATACTATTCGAATGCATCCGAACAAGCCGGCCAATCTTGAACTTCTTCTTGGACCTTGTGTTAAGAAGCTCGCCGCCCTTCTGTAGAGTCCCCTGGTAAATCCTTACATAGGTAAGCTGGCCGTACTGCCCGTCTTCCAGCTTGAAGCCCAAGGCAACCGTCGGCTTTTTGTCGTCTGAGGAAAGCTCGACCTGCTCCTCGCCTTTGTCCAGGTCCAGCGCGTGATTGCTTACCTCCGTGGGGTTTGGCAGATAGTAGCCCACCGCGTCCAAAAGGGGCTGAATCCCCTTGAACTTGTAGGCCGAACCAAGCATAACCGGAACAAACTGTTCGGAAAGGGTTCCCTTACGAATTGCCCCACGAATCATGTCTTCGGCAATTGCCTCGCCGCCAAGGAACAATTCGGCAAGCTCGTCGTCGAACATGGAAATCGCGTCCAGCATCTGCTCCCGGTACTTGTCCGCGTCCGCTTTCAGGTTGGCCGGAATGTCCTCTAGGCGCAGGGTCTCGCCTTGATCGCCGTCGAAGTACACCGCCTTCATCGCCACCAGGTCCACAACGCCCTCAAGCCTGTCCTCCAGCCCTATGGGAATCTGGATCATGACCGCGTTCAGCCCCAGTTTTTCCTTTAACTGGGCCGCCACCTTGAAAGGGTTGGCCCCGGTGCGGTCAGATCGG
>Ga0209755_10007949_pt1 | contig 11433 bp, 8 predicted proteins | sample TergutCo191P1_FD_187301 | JGI IMG/M metagenome (GOLD analysis project Ga0209755, IMG submission 187301) | Cornitermes sp. P1 segment gut microbial communities from Petit-Saut dam, French Guiana - Co191P1 (SPAdes) (version 2) | ecosystem: Host-associated > Arthropoda: Insects > Digestive system >...
GCTGATCCGGCCACCAATCCTTATTGCCGGTCCCCTTAGTGAAATCAGGTCTAGTGCCTGTGTTGCCTGTAATCGGACATTTGCTCATAAAATAACCTCCTTTGGATACAATATAGAATATAGCAAACCTTTAAACTGACGAAAAAACTCCGTTTTCTCATCGGTTAAGCTATTTATAAACGCATTATGAACTCATCAATAGCAACAATTCGCAGTCTTTTGCTGCTCAAAAGGGCAGTAAATTTCAGGAAAATTGGAGATGCTGCATAATCTAAGTTTCTATATTCTTCTTAAGAATGAACCCTAAGTCCCAATTTTCGGTACCTTATATACGGGTGGGTAAGCTGGCAGAGCTTCCCCTCGAGGGTTTGTTATCTAAAGATTCCACGAACTCAATCCGGTCATTTTTGCAAAAATCCCCGGAGGGTTATGTACGTTTAAAAAATATTGTTTTGGACAAAAAACAGTGGATAATTAGTGAAAAAAGTACGCTTGCTATGCTTAATGCATGCGGATACAATCGCATTTTGTCTATTGTACCCCCCCCCCCCCCCCCCATGTAAACTAAACTGTTATAGGGATACCCGGCGAACTCGAACATTTTCGATTGCGCCAACTCAGGCAATCAGTTGGCGCAATCATTTCTTTTTGCTATTCCTAATTCTGCTTGTAGGCTGTGCTTCCACAGTTCCTGCACCTGAGCAGATTGTTGCGGTTAGCCAAGATAGCCAAGCTTCTCCTTGTTGGAGGAGCGAACTTTGCCGTTCTAATAATTGGCCGGAAAGTGAATGGTATCTAGGCTTTGCAGAGGATACGCTTAAACATGGTGCAAATGCAGCAGAAGCTCGTAAAATACTGGGACAACAAGCTCGTGGTAGAATGGTGGAAAGCATTAGAATGGATGTATCTAGCCAGACCGAGATAAAAAGCGAATCTAGGTCTAGCAATGCTTTTAATAGAGAATCAATAAACAAAATTTTTGCAGAAACAATTAAAATTAGTGCCGGAGCCGAGGTGATCAACACTTTTACAGATTCATATTACGATTACAGCAAGAAAAAAAATTATGCCTTCGCAGCAGTCAAAAAATCTGATTTGGCAGCTTATTACGCTCAGATGATAGAATTGAATTTAAGCGAAGCAATGCATGGAATTGCGTTATCAAAACAATTATCGGAACTAGGAAAAAGAAATGAAGCGTTTATAAAATTATCCGAAGCAAAAGAACAAGTAGAATCTACTGTAAACCATAGAATTTTGCTATTAACCGTAGATACTAAAAAAGGTCTTGAGCGTTCTCAAAGCGAGCGAACAAATGAATTGCTTAAAGAAATAGCAATGGTTAGAGCTGAATTAACAACAGTAACGGTTCAAGCAGAAATGCTCGCCGCAAAAGATGATGTAGTTGTGTTTATAGCCGGATCAGACATTATTGCATCCGGCTTGCAAGCAATTTTTTATGATAATGAAATTAGAATAACAGAAAAACAAAAAGAAGCAAGCTATACTCTTAAAATAGACGCTAACCTCTGCAACCTTAGAGCGGGCAATAATTTTCACTATGCAAATGCATGCGTAAAAGTGATTTTAACAAATGCAAAAACTAATATCAATGAAGTTATAGCAAACATCACGGGACCAAAAGAAGGCGGTTTGACCGCTGAGAACGCCGGAGAAAAAGCGTTTATGGCTGCTATTCCCGTGGTGTGGGCTAAGGTTAAAGATAAAATACCAGGAGATTTATGAATAGGTCAAGTTTAACAAGGAGGTTCATTATGAACAAATCTACAACCGCTGCAGAATTAGCTGCTCATTGGAGAACCATAACATTGCTCGCATTGTTGGTTCTAATTTTTACTGGTTGCGCTAAACCCGTAGTTTATGTGCAGGTTGATCGACCGGCACAATTAAACACATCCGGCATTAAGCGCATGGCAGTTATGCCATTCACAGCAGATGAAAACGCCTATAGTTTTTTAGCTCAGTATGCAACTTCTGCCGTAGCTGACAGAGTTCGTGCAACGAATCGCTTTACTTTGGTGGACGCATCGGAAGTTGCTCGTCTCAGGCAAAGTGGGCAAAGCGTTGAAAACTATGTGGACGCAATGTTTACAGGAAGAATAACGCGAGCCGTTTATACGCGTGACACCAAAACCTCAGCAGGTTGGACAGATAAGAAAGGAAGATATTATCCCCCAACTACAACTTATTATACTTCCGTAGAAGTTGAATTTACATATTCCATTGTAAGAGCCAGAGATGGAAGTCTTATTGGACCCATATCCAAAAGAGGAGTCAAAAGCGCATCCGATGGTAGCGGTTATCCTTCAGCAGAAGCTCTTATGAGAGACGCTCTTGCAGAACAGATTAACACTATCGGTCGGGATATTGCACCCTATACGAGCAGAGAGGCCCGTACCTTTGCAGAAGAAAAAAATAATAGTATGATAAAAGACGAAATGAAGCAGGCTATGGAGCATGTAAAAGCGCAAAACTACAAAGTTGCTCTAGAAGCTTATCTCAGAATTTACAATCAGCACAAGAGCGTTGCTGCCGCAGAAAATGCAGCCATTCTCTATGAAGCTATTGGCGACCCGGAGGCTGCACTTAGTCTTTTGCAGAAAGTTTATGAAGATACCGGAAACCCCAACTTGCAATTAAAAATTTCAATGCTGAATAAAAATTTAGAGGACAAGGCAAAAGTTGAAAACACGGATAAGGAAGTAGTTCAAAATCCGACAGATAGGGTTACTGCAGTTACTATAGAAGAAATACAGAAAGTTCTTCCTAGCTCAGCAGTGGTGTGGTTTTACAATAATTCACCAGGCAATACTATGGTAGAGGCTATTGTAGATAACCTGACCGCTGATTTTATTCGGAAAGGAATAAGTCTTGTTGACAGGCAAAATGCTGCGTTGGTTGAAGAAGAGCAAAAACTTCATGTGTCTGGAGCTGTGAATGATGCTGAAATAGTAAGAATCGGTAATGCCGCCGGCGCAAAAGCCATTGTTATTATCGGTATAACAGGCTCCGGAGCTATGCGCCGTTTACAAGTTCGGGTATTGGACATTGAAAGAGGCGTTCCTATTTTTCAAAGCGATACCAATGAAAAATGGCAACTGTAGCTTTTTAACAAATGGCTAAAAAATTTGATATTTTTATTTCGTACAGGCGAAAAGGCGGATTTGATTCCGCCAAATTGCTTTACGATAGATTGAGACTGAATGGGTATTCCGTGTCTTTTGACATGGATACCTTGGAAAGAGGGAACTTTGACAGCGAATTGGAAAATCGAATAAAAAAGTGTAAAGATTTTTTAGTAGTGCTTAATCCAGGAGTTTTTGACAGATTTTATGAGCCTGAGAGTAAAGATGATTGGGTTCGGCGAGAAATAGCTTGCGCTATTGCTGAAGAGAAAAATATTGTTCCGGTTATTCTTGATGGATTTCAGTGGCCTAAAAATCCGTTGCCAGCAGATGTTAAAGACTTGGCTAGAAAAAACGGCATAGATTTAAACCCAAAGTATTTTGAAGCAATGTATGCTGAACTAAAACAAAAGTTTTTGATTTCAAAGCCCGATTGGACAATAAGATATAGAATTAAAATCATTTTAGGTTTATTGATAGCGTTTCTTGTGGTAGGAACCTATTTATATTTTGAAACAACAAAAATTAGCCGACAAAAAATATTGGAAATTCAATTGGAAAAACGAAAAATAAATTCCATTTTGCTTTATCAAGATTCCATTATACGTCTCAGAGATTCAATCGCAAATGTACGGAAAGAACAACTGCAACTGACAGATTCTATTTTTGTTCCAGATAGAAAACAACTTAAAAAGAGCAAAAGCAGAACTCTGCATTGGATAGGTCCTAAAGATGCAGTTGGTTCGGCAATATACGAAAAATTAATTTCCGTTGAAATACAAAGTTCTGCTTGCTATGGAGATGGCATAAACATAAATGCAAACAATCCAACTTGTCAACAGCTCAATAGCCAGATAATGTGTACTTATCTGCTTACATTAACTTTGACCGATTGCAAGAGAAAATCTTTGGGTGCATTGAAAATTACCACGGAATTTATAGGATTGCAAAAAAACGAGACCTTGGCAAAACAAGAGCTTGCGGCAAACTTGCAGAGCGCAAACTTCAGTAATATAATTTCCAATATAGAGAAGTATCGCAGGGCAAACACATCTAAATCTTCGCATTATACTCCTTAAAACTTTAAAATGACCTAAGTGTTGGATTCTACCTCTAGCTAGAGAGCTTCAAAGAGCCTTCGCAAAACGCCGCTGTTGCTCCAGCGGTTCATCCGCATGTAGATGGTGTGCCAGTTTCCGAAAGATTTTGGCAGCGACCGCCACTTGCAGCCGTTTTCGGTGACATAGAGAAGCGCATTAACCAGCTGATGGTTGCTGATGCGCACATTCCCTCGCTGGCGAGGCAAATAGCGGGAGATCAAGCTCTAGCCAAAATCAGTTGAAAAATGGAAAGGCGCATAGGAGTAAGATAGAATTTTTGGTTTTTGCGCTTAAAGTGTTGTAGTTAAAACCGCTAAAAATTCGCAAAATTCGTCAATTTTCCCTACTTTTCTCAAAAAAAATGCATTTTTTGGAGAGAATCTTGCTTTTTTATAAAAAATTATGTATATTATGTCCATAATGGTAAATTTTTGTGAAAATAAAACAAACAGGCTTGCTGTGCAAGGTCTGGAAGCATATTATTTTCGCTCTTCAGGAATGGCTCATAAGTGCCCGAATTTGCCCTTTATTTTCTCTATGGCGGAAAAAGGATCCAAGTCCAAGAAACGCGATTGTAGCCGCTCCCAGAGGCATTTAAAGGCATTCTGTACCCCCCCCCCCCCCCCCCCCCGAATTTTTTCTAAGTACAAAAATTTATTCTTTTTGTCAGAATCAGAATACCCGGAATTTAAATTATTTTCAGAATTTCAAAAATTTATTTCAACAGAATTTGTGCCGAGCGGCGCGAACTTGTCTTATTCCGTATTCCCAGGAATTTGGCAGGAAAATAAACCCGGGAAATGGAGAAAATGAAAAATGGCTATCAAAATAAATGAAGTTGATGTATTGCAAAAATACATAGATGGTGTAGTTGCCAGAGCCGATCATCACGCACAAGAAGTGAAGGAAATATTATTTCCTTTAATAGGAGTTATTATTTGGAAAAAGAGTGGAACTATAGAAGTTTTGGAAAAAAATGGCAAAATCGGAAATGTATTATGGGTTAATATTGGAGATAAAAGGTATGCGTTTTCGTATAATCATGAAGATTCTAAAATAGAAATGCGAAAAAATATTAAAGGGGAGGTTTTACACTCTTTTGATAACAACACAGGAATTGATGAAATTGTTAAAAAACTCGAGGCTTTATAGGATACAAAATATAATAAACGGAGAATCAAAATGAACCACTTCCCCCTTCTCACTCTCTTGTTCCCCACGCTGCTTTTTGCGGCTTCACCTCTTTGCGATGGAAAAGCCGTTGGCGTGCCTTGGAATGGAACAACCGTAAATACTGATTGGTATACAGCTAATCCGGCAGCGGATGATTTTGTCATTTGCACGGCGGAGGAGTTGGCGGGATTGGCTCAGCTTGTGAATAATAACAATAATTTTTCGGGCAAAACCATAAACTTGACTGCGGATATTGACTTGGGTGGAAAAAATTGGACACCTATAGGAAATAACGGTACTAGATTTCGAGGAACATTTGACGGGCAGAGCAATGTCATTTCTGGCCTGTCGGTTAGCGGTGGCGATGATACAGGGTTGTTTGGTATGGTTCAAGGCGGTGAGATACGGAATGTTGGCGTAATCGGCGATGTTTCTGGCGGCACTTATGTTGGCGGCTTGGTGGGGTATGCTATTAGTGGTGCGACCATTTCCAACAGCTACTCCATTGGCGATGTTTCTGGCACTGGCGATGAAGTTGGCGGCCTGGTGGGGTGTGCATCTGGTACAACCATTTCCAACAGCTACTCCATCGGCAATGTTTCTGGCACTGGCGATGATGTTGGCGGCCTGGTGGGGTTGGCATATGGCACCACCACCATTTCCAACAGCTACTCCATTGGCGATGTTTCTGGCAGTAGGTGGGTTGGCGGTCTGATGGGGTGGCTTATGATGGGTGCAACCATTTCCAACAGCTACTCCATTTCCGATCGTTACGTGGGGTATGAAAAAACTGGCGGAACCATCACCAGCATCTACAGCAACTACGAGACAAGCGACTACAACGGGTACGGAAAATCAACAGCAGAAATGAAAACGCAAAGCACCTACGAAGGCTGGGATTTCACCGACACATGGATCATAGACCCATCCATCAACCACGGCTTCCCCGCTTTGCGAAGCCTGCTCGAAAGCCAACGGAACTTGCTAACTGTTCCCACAATCACCATAGCCAACCAACGCCTAAAATACGGCACCCTGCCCACCACCATAGTGCTCCACACTGGCTCTCCCATAGAACCAACAGTAGAAAGCGTTTCTCTAAACGGAAAGCAGCTAACGGCAGGCACGGATTACGAAGTATCATACAGCAACAACACGGCAATCAGCACATTTGAAAACCCCGCCAAAATCATAATCAAAGGCAAAGGCGAATACACCGGCACAAGCAACTTCAAATTCTACATAACCGAGCCCAGAGACCTCGCAGCCGGCATAACCGTTGACCCCATCCCCGACCAGATAGAAACCGGCAGCAACATAAACTACAAGCCAGTGGTTAAAGACTACAGCAGCTGGGGGGTCCTCACCGAAGGCGGCATTGTGGTCCTCACCGAAGGATTGGACTACAGCCTGTACTACGAAAACAACAGAAACCCTGGAACGGCAACAATAACGATATTGGGCAGAGGAATCTACGACCTTACGTCAAGAGAAGCCACCTTCAAAATCGTTCCCGCAATCAAGCTCACCACCGCCAACACCACCATAGCATACGCCACTAACCACACATACTCCGGCGACAGAATAATGCCGCCAGTCACCGTCACCTACACACCCGAATCCAAAATCCTCGAAGCCGGCAAAGACTACAGCCTCGAATACGGCGACAACACAAATGCAGGCACCAATGTAGGCACAATAACAGTAAGAGGCACAGGCAACTACATCGATGCAATCACCAGAACATTCACCATCACCCCCAAACCTCTTTCCTCCTCCATGGCCTCCCCAATCGAACCCCAAAAATACGAAGGGAACCCCATCGAACCCGAAGTCACGCTCACAGACAACGGAAAAAAACTCCTTCTCGGCAAAGACTACTCCGTCCGATACCTTTCCAACAACGAACCCGGCGCAGCGCAAATCAGGATAGAAGGAGCCGGCAACTATGCGGCAACCCCTCCCATATTCATAGGCTTTGAAATATACGAAGGCCACATAGAAAAAATCCCTGTTGCCGTAGTCTGGCAAGGCCCGTTTGAATTTGAATACAACAGCCAGCAACGCTGCCCCCATGCGACCGCCACGCTTCCCGGCGGCCAGCCACTCGCCCTCAGCATAAGCTGCCCCGATGCCGTCAACGCAAGAGACAACAGCTACACGGCAACGGCAACTTACCCATATTCCACATACGAACTCCAAAACCATACCGCCACATTCAAAATAAACCGTGCCCCAATCACCGCAACGCTGCACATCCCCAACATAAACGAAGGGCAAACTTTAGCCAGAACAATATCCGGAACCAAAGAAACCGGAGCCGTCAGCTACTGGTATTCCAAAGAGCGAAGCTCCGGCTACACCCAGAACATCCCTTCCGCCGAAGGCGTCTACCACGCATACGCTGTAATATCCCAAACCACCAACTACCTCGGCACCACCACAGACACGGTCAGCTTCTCCATCTACAAAACCGACCCAGCCAAAGTAACTGTGAGCTGGAGCGGCCCGTTTGAGTTCACCTACAATGGCGAACCCCAAAGCCCCGGAGCATCCGCCTCCTACTTTGGCACCCCTTTCCCAGTCTCCGTCAGCGGTGCAACCGAAGCCGGATTCCATATAGCAACCGCAAAGCTGCAAAATGAGAGAACAGACTACAAACTCGACAACCCCGAAATACCATTTATTATAAGAGCGAAATCACTTGCCATAGATGCCATAGAGCCCATCGGCAACTTCTTCTACACCGGCCTCCAGATAAAGCCCGAGAACATAGAAGTCAGGGACGGCAGCAAGGTTCTTGAAAAAGACATAGACTACTCCATCGCTTACGGTGACAACATCTCCGAGATGGGCGTTGTTTACGCCACCGGCAAAGGCAACTACGCAGGCACCGTCAGCCGCCATTTCCCCATCTCCAGCGAAGACGCCGCCGTTGTTTCCGTAGTGTGGAGCGGCCCGTTTGAATTTGAATACAACGGCGAGCTGCAAGCCCCTGCCGCCACTGCAAGCAATCTTGAGCTCGTTATCATAGGCGTGCAGACCAATGCCGGCAGCCACACGGCAGTCGCGCAGCTCAAAAACACGAACCAGGGCATAATCCTCGCAAATGCCACAATGCCATACACAATCACGCCAAAACCAGTAACCGTCAGCTGGACCAAACTCCCGGAATATGTTTACAACAAAAACACCCAGGGCCCAACCGCAACCCTTAGCGACCCAAGCGCAGAGTTCCGCATAGCCAACATATTCAGCGGAGCAGGCAACTACACCGCCGCAAACAACCTCGCCCCATACATACAGCTCATAGGCCCCAGCGCAGGCAACTACAAGCTCAGCAACTACACCACGGACTACGAAATCCTCAAGAAAGACCTCAAGCCCTACTTCAGCACAACATTGCCGGCCTTCAAATACAGCAAGGAAAACCAAACCCTGGAAGTTCCAAGCGAAGTGTTCACAGACAAGGATGCGCTGACCAAAATCCTTGAAAGCATAATCGCCTACGATGGCTTCGCCACCGACAGCAAAGGCGAAAGCGACAATGAATCCGTGCTAAAAGGCAAAAATCCGGCAGTGGAGATAGATTATGCCGCACCAACTTTATCCAAGCGAGTGGAGACCACACAAAAAGCCACGGCCACCATAGTCACCGATGGCATTGAACCCGACAATTACGCCTTGACCCGCCCGGTAATAACCATAATCGAAATTGCAGACGATGAAGCGGAATTGATATTCTGCAGACGAGGCAGCTACTGCACCGAGCTCAGCGAAGAAGTTTGCCTTTTCGTTGGCGGCACAGAAATCGCAAGTTGCAACATAATCAGGACAGGCTGCCAGATAGACGAAAGCCGCTGCGTCTCCAACATGCTCCTAGCCTCCTGCAACGACATAGGCGGCGAGCCCATAGAAAGCTGCAGCATGATGAGCCCCATCATGCCCCATATCCCATTTTCCATGTCCTATGTGCCAAGCTACTATAACCTAAAGGGCCAGCCGCTGGGAATGCAAAAACCAACCATACCAGGGGTATATATTGAAAAGGCTGGCAAACAAGCGAGGAAAGTATTGGTGAAATAGAATCAAAGAGGAGGCTACTCTGGTCAGAGTGCTTCAAGATATCCTTGATTTGACCATAATCGTAACCTTGCGCCATAAGATCAAGAACTTTGGCCTCGCCACGATTCTACGCAAGGTTCGGGGAATTTTGTATATTATTGGTAGGGGAGGGGTTAGCTGTTAGGGTAGGGATTGCTTTTTTAGCCTCGCTTACTAGTGTACCTTCTAGCCTCTCCTCTATTTTTTCAATATCTGAAATTTCCAAGTAATGAATTTTCTGTCCTTCGTTTTTAATAACTTTTGCTGTAATGTAGGCATAATTATCTTCATATAACGGAGCGACAAGCCTAATTATTTCTTCTACACGACTTCTGTTTTTATAATCTTGATGAACTAAAATTTCTGTTGAATTTCTGTATAAATTTGCTATGTCAGCGGCCATAGCCCAATATTGCTCTATTGTAATGCCAGGCTTCAAAGTGCCTTCTTTCACATCAAGAATTTTTCTTGCCGTATTTTTGTTTATGTATCCTTCTTTGCCTGCACTATTTACGACTTTTATTCTAGTGCCGCCGCTTGCTTTTATTTGACTAAACAATCTTTTTTTCGCTTCGTCTTTGGTAATGCCTTTTTTGTATTCTGCAATTTTACTTTCCGGCACGTTAGCTTTTGCCTTTTCTATAACCTGCCTCAAGCCTTCTAGCGAAAGATGCGTTTGAATTATGCTGCTCATGGAAAAACTCCTGTGTTATATCTTCCATATACTTAGACGCAACTCAGAAGAAAAAAAATGAAAAAAATGCATAAAAAACTGAAAAAAGCATAAAAATAACCCCCACATTCCCCAACTACTCCAACTTGGGATAGTAAAATGCATTTTTTATATCCGATTTTCGCCTCGAACTCCGTCTAAGTATTAGAACAAAGATAGGAGGTTCAAAAATGTCTAAAAACTTAGACGATGCAAGCCGGGAGTACAAGAACAGCGTATTCACTATGCTATTCAGCATAAAGGAGAACTCGCTCGCTCTATTCAACGCCGTGGAGAACACAAACTACGGGCCAGATACGGACATTAAAATAACAACTTTGAGCAATGTACTGGTCAAAGGGCAGCAAAACGACATCTCATTCGTTTTGGACGACAAAATACTGGTATTGATGGAGCATCAATCTACGATTAATAACAACATGGCACTGAGATTCCTGATGTACATATCGGATGTCTATGAAATAATAGTTGACCGGAAGGAACGCTACCGCAAGGAAATGGTTTCCATTCCCAAGCCCGAGTTCATAGTTCTGTACAACGGCAATGAGGATATGCCAGAACAGCAGGAGCTTAAATTGTCTGACATGTTCAAGGACTTGGGTGAAGGCGAGACTCCCAATCTTGAGCTCACTGTTAAAGTTTACAACATCAACAAAGGTCATAATGAGGAGCTTGTTAATCGTTGTGCTGTTTTGAAAGAGTATTCTGCTTTTGTATATTTGGTAAAGGATTATGTAAAGTCTATGAGCTTGAGCAAAGCTATTCAACGAGCCATGGAAGATTGCATACGCCAGAATGTGTTGAAGGATTTTTTGGAGAGACACTCTCAGGAGGTTTACAATATGCTTTATGGTGACTGGGATATGGATGAGGCTCTTGATGTTAGATACGAGGAAGGCGAGGCCAAAGGTATTGCCATTGGCGAGGCTCGGGGAGTTGCCATTGGTGAGGCTCGGGGTGAAGCTAAAGGCGTTTTGCGGACTGCACGGCAAATGAAGGCAGAAGGGATGAGTGTTGATTTAATATCAAAAGTTACTGGCTTGGCGAAAAATGAAGTTGAACTTTTAGACTATTAAGAAGGCTACTTGCTGCGCTTCCGTCTTTTTCTTTGAAAACTCACTGCGAACCTGTGCGCTTCGTCTCTTGCACGCTGCAAAAGCTGCAAAGCCGGATTGCT
>Ga0209755_10007950_pt1 | contig 11433 bp, 6 predicted proteins | sample TergutCo191P1_FD_187301 | JGI IMG/M metagenome (GOLD analysis project Ga0209755, IMG submission 187301) | Cornitermes sp. P1 segment gut microbial communities from Petit-Saut dam, French Guiana - Co191P1 (SPAdes) (version 2) | ecosystem: Host-associated > Arthropoda: Insects > Digestive system >...
TCATGGTTTGTAAAGTGACGCTCTCTAATTTCGAAACCAAACACGCCTGAGTGTGGGAACTCGCTTGCATCAAGAACGATGTCGTTCTCTGCATATACATGCCTTTCGGAAGCGGGAGTACCGGTTAAAACGGTGTAACCCTCGCCTGTTACCCCTGGGAATGTAATGATAACGTCGTCCACTCCCGGTGGGGTATCACCTGGATTAACCAAGTGTAGATTAGGGAAGTGGCCTGGGCAATCTGTTACATCACAAGATGCGTCATCACATGCCACACGTGGACCATTTACATGAACCAAGTTAAAGTAAAACTCAAATTGTGATTCCGGTGTGTTAGTACCCGCTGGCATACGCAAGATTTTACGGACTTGCGGTGGGTATTCCGGATCGTGCGGGTCTATCACAACACTGTCTGCCACTACTACTGCAGACAATACCATAACTAGAACAACCAGCACAGCCAAAATTTTGCTACATTTTTTTAACATACTTTCTCCTCCTAGAGATTTAATCTATGCCCCCCTATTAAGTAATGAGGCTATTTATTAAAACTGCTTACATACCGCGTCGGCGTATAACAGTTATAACCGTACCAAGTGTGTCTCTTGTGTAAATTGGGCCGTATACACGGCTGTCTATTGCGGTTTCTCGGGCATCGCCAAGTACAAATACTTGTCCTCTACCCACGGTAAGCGGGAACTGCACTGCTGTTTCCAACCGCCATGTTTCTTGAAAAATCATTGGCTCATGAATGCGCGAACCATTTACAATAAGGCCGTTTTCCGTAATATCTACTGTATCGCCTTCTTGTGCAACAACCCTGCGCACCTGCCGCTCGCCTTCAAAGTTTAGTAACAGCAAATCATTTATATCGTAGTCGCGGCTTAGGCGAAAGAAGAGTAACACGTCACCGTCGTTTACCATGGGGGACATATGTGGATCCCGCACCATGTGGAAACCATAAATGAATGTAAAAGCTACTACAAACAACACAATAATTACCGCAATTTTTATTGCCAGGGCAACCAGTTCTTTAAGAACGGATGCCTTACGCTTTACAACTACCCGCTTTTGCTGTGTTGTTGGCGATTCCTGTTTTGGAGTTTCCGGCGACAATTGTGTATTTTCTGGTGTGATAGTTACCACCCCCTCACATTGATTCTTTTTTGCGGCGACTTATAATGACGAATGCTATTAACGCTGCGGTTAGCACTGCTCCAAATAATATAAAGGTGATGCCTGTGTTACCAATAATAACGCCTGCTTGCACTATTGTTCCGCGGTCGTTGTTAAATTGAAGGGTTAGGCCATCCAGGGCATCTACTACTACATGTGGGCCAAAGCTGTTGCCATTAACCGGGGTTGTGCCACCATCTACATATATCCATGTAATATACAGTGGATAATCCCCTTCTACCACCAATATCTGGGCATTTGCCGGTACGTCGTAGAAAGTAATACTTTGCATGTGGCGTAACCAGAACGAGAAAGTACCGTTTTGCAAGTCTACCTGACGCGGGGTTGGCGGGTTTCCCAGCAAGCCTTGTCCAAAATCGCATTGGCAACCGGCAGAGCAAGTTGAAGCGTCACCACAGGATATGACATAGAAAATCTCTGTTTGCGACGGAAGTGGCAACCCGTCTTCGCAAGTAAATGTTATCGTAAAGCTGAAGTAGCGGCCAAAGTCTGCCATGCTGCCGGATACGCGTTTGGATACAGTGACTTCGGTTATGGCTGGTGTCCATACAGCAATTAGATTAACATCTCTGTCGATAGGGGTATCAAAGTTCCATTCTATCAATTCGCCGTCATCGTCATAGTACCAACCTACGAAGAAGTAGTTATCTTTAACTGGTGGAGGTGTGGGTACAGTTGCTAGATTTCCAGAAACCACATCCTGAACCACAGGTTCATCGCAGTAAACACCGCCGCCTTGAGGGAAGTAGCCACCGTCTGGGTCAAAGGTTACCAGCCACCTATCCATAAATATTGCATAAAAGGTTAGTGGGCCGGATATATACATTGCTGCAATTTCTGCCTCGGTTACTACCGTGCCAGTTGGGCTGCCCAAACGCCATTCCACAAATCGCCAAGGTGAGTTTTCAACAATAGCTGGTGGGGCACCAATTGGGTTGCCTCGTGGGGTAACCCCTGTGTAGCCGGCATGGTCTGCCGCAGAGCGGGACCGACGCAGATTGCGCACAATGGTTGGCTCATTGCTACCACCGTCGTTTAGCCTGCCCAAGTTGATGGCCGGGCTTGCCGGGTCAATGGTGAAGGTTATATTGTGATAGATGTAGTCTATACGTGGTTGCACTAGCGTGTGTTGATCTACTACAATATTGCTTAGCAGGTTTGTTGTATTCGCAATTGTAGTGGGTACAGAAGACACACTGAAATTGCCGTCTGTTGGCGGTGTTGCAAATAAGTTACCGGGTATGAAAGTTCTGGTGGTTTGTGTGTTTACCCAGTGGACAACTACAGAGTTCCATGGGCGTTGTGTTATCTCGAACTGTGTTAAGGAGCCACGTATTACTGTATCGTCGTTTACAATGGTTTGCGGCAGACTGTGTGTTGTTGGTGCGGTAGTTGCAGTAGCTACAGTTGTTGTAGTGGGGTTGGAAGAATGTCTTGTTTCAGTTAATCTTGCCGCCATTACGCTATTTGCCGCAGCAGTACCGATTATATTAAAGTTAACATTTCTGGCGTCCAGCCAGTTACGAGTAATAACATCGTAGTTGTTCCAAATATGGTTGCGAAGTTCTACTGCCAGCACGTTGCCATTTACGTCTGTTCGCGGGCCAAGCCATAGTGCACTGCCTATTTGCCCGTTCACAAAATGCGTATTGCCAACATTTCTTGCGGCTAAATTTTCATCTACGCGCAGTCCGTTGGTTGCAAAGTTGCCTTCGAATGTTGTATTTGAAATTCTAAGCCTGTCCGTAGCTACATTTGCAGGCAAATTGTTATGATTAGCTCCCAGTACTACCGAAATGGCACCGCCATTTGATGCACGGTTATATCTAAATATGGCATTAGAAATGTGAATGCCGCGGGCTGCGTCCATGTTTGGCCCTTCGTGGTGGATTGCTCCACCTATGCCGTTTGCAACATTACCTTCAAAAATAACAGGATTTCCAGCTGTACCGTTGATACGTAGACCAATAGCGTTTGCATTTGAGTCTGTCGCTGCGGTGCCTGAGTGTGCAATACTAAAGCCTGCACCATTCTGCGTTGCAATGTTTCTGCTAATTCTTGAACCAGCTGCTAAATTAAAGTTTGCGGCATCGCCAGAGAATACGCGCATTGCACCACCGTTATTGGCGCGGTTACCTTCGATGATAATTACTCCGTCCATAGTAAATGTTGCGTTGGTGTTAGAGTGAATACCGCCTCCATTACCACCTTGAGTACCGGCGGCATTAAGGTGAGCGGAATTATTCAGCAGTTGAATGCCATTAATGTTTATATTTGCGCGCCCTCCGGTCGTGCCCGCAGCAATCTGAATGCCGCCGCCGTGGCCCCTGAGTGCTGCGTTATTTGAAATCGTAGCACCATTGACATTAACTGTGGCACCATTGCTGATGGAAACACCACCACCGCCGCCGCTGGCTGCACCTGCGGCTGATGCATGGTTGGATGCGTTGCTGTATATTAATGCTCCTGCATTTAAAGTAGCGATACCAGCTGCAACACTAATACCGCCGCCGCGTCCGCTAGCTCGGCCATGACTGATTTCACTACCTTCGTGCATATGCAAACGCGTACCGGCAGCATCCATAAGGATACCTCCACCATAATGGCTTGGCCCGCCGGGAGTAATACGTTGAACATGCACAACATAGCCTTGGTCGCTAACTTCGCCTACGGTTTGCATAGGGCCTGGAGCTCTCGTCAATCTTACATTCCACAAATGAAGCACACGGGTGCCAACCATGGAAAAGTGGCGGCTTGTTGAAGTACCCCTGTTAATAGCAAATGAACCCGTATCAGTATTACTATAAATATGCACAGTACTACTTGCAGCGGCATGAGGCAGCACAGCCGCAGTTGTAAGGGTGATATCATTCATCAGTCTAATAACCCTAAGAGCAGCGGTATTGTTTAGTGCGGCTCTTAATTCGGTCTCATTTGTAGCCTCAAGCCAGGTGATAGTACCCGGAAGCGCAAGAATTCCTGATGGGGTAAATATGCCAGGGCCAGAAAGCGGCATTATCCCAACAATGCCCTCCAGCAAGGCTAAAGAGTATGCCAATAAATCTTCCAGCTCATATATATCTGTGTGCAAATCACCAAGTTGTGATTGCGCATAGTCTATGTCTGCTGGCGGGGCTTCTTGTCTTGCCGCAGCAAATGAACTCGCCCGGGCAGGCTGGATGTTTGTAAATGCACGTACCTGCTGTTGTATAAACTCTTGCACCTGTAATACTAAAGATTCTACTTGCGATGTAAGACCAAAAGATTCTTTTTGCAAGGCATATAATTGCTCGTCAAAGTATTCCCATTCATAACCACAATCTGATGCGGCACGGTCCTCGTCAAGTTGAACAATGCGTGCGGCAAATGCTTCTATATAAGAAGTTAGGTATTGTATTTGCTGGTAGTACCGTTGCATATCGTACAGCAACTGCCGAAGAAGAGCCTCCGCTTCCGGACATGGTAGTTGCACAACAACTCCATCCCGTAAGTACTTATAGTGTGCAAGCCGCTCTTCCAGCTCACGCAGGTGCTTGTCCTTCTCATCAATTTGGGCTGTAATATAGGCTATTTCCAATTCCAACACGTTAATTGTTGATTGATTCGCAGCTCCCCTTGCGGCTATAAGTTGTATGTTTAGTTCAAATAGTCGGTTATTTAATAGAAGCAACTGCATTTGGTAGTAGGATACTTGTTCGGTTAAGTAAGTTATTCTTGCATCCAATTCTTGCAGGTCAAGTTCAGGAAAATTGCCGCCAGGTGGAAGAACTGTATCATTTTCATTACAGTCATCGCACTTGCAATCGCAATCCTCATCACATTCGTCGTAGCATTCACATGTACAGTCGCCGGCATCGTCGTTTTCATCGCTTACACTATAGTCACAATCGCAATAACATTCATCATTGCATTCGTCGTAGCATTCGCATTTGCAGTCGTTGGCATCATCGTTATCGCCGTATCCGTAATCGTTGTTTTCGTTCTCGGTTTCGCCATACCCGTAATCGTCGTTTTCATTCTCGGTTTCGCCATATCCGTAATCATCGTTTTCGGCTTCAACGTATCCATAGTCATCATTATCGGCTTCGCCATACTCGTAGTCGTCGTTTTCCGTTTCACCATACTCATAGCTATCGTTATCGGCATATGACGGATACTGCGGGTCACCTGACTCCTGATACTCCTCGTACTGGTATCCATCCTGCTGAGTTGCTATTATAAGCCTAAGCGGCGCGTCAAAAAGTAGCGTAGCAATAAGTATCCATGCCGTCACTGCGGCTACTCCACTTATAAATATTGCAACTGTTTTTTTCCTTACCTTATTGCCAGATTTTGTTGACATATAGACACTCCTTAATAAGACCGATAAAAAGCTAGGTACATTATATATGATAAAATATTTTTACTTTGTTATATCTAATTTTTAAGCAATTTGTTTAAAATATCGCTTCATTTTTGCACACATTTAAAATATCTCCGGTTTTTTCCAACCAAAGCACATTGCCTTAATTTTACAATTCAATCCCCCACCCCAGTATGTAAGTTATGCCTATAATTTACCACAAATCAATTACTGAACTTTTAAGAGGCATATTGCTGTCTCGAAGATGTTGTGTTTGCTATTCTATCCTAGGCAAATACTTTTGTCAAGCTAAATATCGATTAATATAATCAAAATTTGCAAACATTCGACTAATTCACGCAATATCTACGCAAATGCAAGGCTAAAATCACCATGATATCCCCGCAATATAAGGCAAAATCCAACAGATACAAAGAGCAAAAATAATTTGCGCATATTATAGGCGCAAATTTACTTTTGCACAATAGCCTCACCCACTACCCGTATGCAAATTTGCAATAATTTAAGTGCCTTAATTGATTGTGGCAAGTTTTTTTTTGAAAGCACATCAATATTTATTCTTGTTTTGCTGCTTTATGAGCCAAGACATTGCATAAGCTGAGTGTCATTAGGGCATAATGACATCACCCATGAGATTAAGTTGTTACTATAGCGCAAAAAATGTAAAACACTTACCTATTTAGTGGCTTTTTAGCGTACCATGTGGATTTTAACATGGGAAAAGGGTGAACTCCCCTTTTTCGTCATCTCATTGCTTGCCGCAAGGGGGATTTACCCCCGACAGCGGCGCTTATAAGGAGGGCCTTTAAAATGAAAATTGCAGAAATTTATAGCAATACCATTTGTGCGTTTTGCCATAGCCGAGATATCGCGAAAACAATTGAAGGCGTTGGTGTTTGCAAATACCATTTGTCAACAATCTTAAGGGAAAATAACGCAAGCCCCCCGCCCGCAAAACTAGGTCAGTATGGCCAATGCAGAGGAAACTCAAAAGTTGCAACATTGGATGACATTGGCCGGCTGCTAATATCAGAAAAGTTATATTGCCAGCTTGGCCTAAAAAAGGGTGATAGATTTACCGCGTTTTTAAACCTAACATATAATTTTGCAAATCTTTTTGCCAGAGAAGACGGCAACATACGCATTGACGACCACAATAGAATAATGCTGCCTGGTGTTATATTGGACAACCTACAGTGGAAAGCCTATGATGAAATAGCCGTTACTCTTGATACAAAACAAAAACTTATAAAGCTAACGTTACGGAATGAATATGTGCCAGAATGCGTGTTTTGCGGTAGCGAAGATATTGCATGTACAATACAGGGCCGCGATATTTGTAAACTTCATCTTTCTATAATTAAGCAATAATTTATTTCACGTCTTTAATTTTCCTTGACATTTCCTTAAAACACACGTATACTCTCCAATAGCCATAGACAGTGGGTTTTCTATGTATGTAAATCCTACCGAGGCGGTAAATGTGTACAGTTTTATTTGTGTGACATTATGCCCAAGACTATGGTAGTCTGGGGTTTTTTTATTGCCCCGCCCCATTCTAATAGGAAGGAGATAGAACATGACTAATCTGGAAAAAAACCGTAATGCAAAAAATGTTGTAATAGATGAATTAAAAGACAGGCTGGACCGTGCCAAATCTGTTGTATTGGTTAACTCAATTGGCCTTACAGTTGCTCAGGATACCGACCTACGCAATGCATTCCGCAAAGCAGGCGGCATAGACTACAAAGTTTACAAAAACACTATGATCAACTTCGCTATAGAAGGTACCCAGTACGAAGGACTAAAAGAATATCTTTCCGGCCCAACCGCTGTGGCATTTTCTTATGAAGATGCAACGGCTGCTGCGTCACAAATATCCAAACAGCTTAAAGCAATGCCAGTGATTACATTTAAGGCCAGCGTTGTAGAAGGCGTTGTGTACGATGCGGCAAAAACCCTTGCAATTGCAGAAATTCCATCAAGAGAAGTGCTCATTTCAAGGTTGCTTGGGTCATTCAAATCGCCAATGGCGAGCTTTGCACGCGTTATTAACGCAATTGCAGAAAAAGACCCGGCCGAAGCAGCCCCTGCACCAGTGGCAGAAGCAGCTGTAGAAGCTGCGGCACCTGCTCCTGCAGCAGAAGAAGCTCCACCAGCGGCAGAGGAAGCTCCAGTAGCTGAAGAAGCTCCACCCGTTGAAGAAGTAGTTGAAGAAACCCCGGTAGAAGAAGCACCGGCAGAATAATTATTCCAGGAGGAAAAAATAATGGCTAAATTAAGCATAGCAGAAATTCTTGAAGCCGTAAAAGAGCTATCCGTTCTTGAGTTGAACGACCTTGTTAAAGCAGCAGAAGAAGAGTTTGGCGTATCTGCCGCAGCAGGCGTAATGGTGGCTGCAGGCCCAGGCGCAGGCGGCGGAGAAGCTGCTGAAGAAAAAACAGACTTTGACGTTGAGCTAACCGAAGCCGGCGCAGAAAAAATTAAAGTTATCAAAATCGTACGCGAAATTACAGGACTTGGCCTAAAAGAAGCCAAAGAACTTGTTGACGGCGCACCAAAAATCTTAAAAGAGCAAGCACAAAAAGCCGAAGCAGATGAAATCGTTAAAAAACTTGCAGAAGTTGGCGCTAAGGTAACCTTAAAGTAGTTAAACAAATCATAGGAGGAGTTTTACATGGCTCACAAATATGTTTATATGTTCAAAGAAGGTAACGCTACAATGCGTAACCTATTGGGTGGCAAAGGTGCAAACCTTGCAGAAATGACCAATTTAGGCATTCCCGTACCCAACGGCTTTATCGTAACAACCGAGGCCTGCACATGGTACAACGGTAACGGCAAGCAACTTTCTGCCGATATGAAAGCACAAATGGACAAATGCATTGCGGAACTTGAAACCGAAAGCGGCAAAAAGTTTGGCGACGCAAAAAATCCGCTGCTTGTATCCGTACGCTCTGGCGCACGCGCATCCATGCCTGGTATGATGGACACCGTTCTTAACCTTGGTATGAACGACGACGTTGCAGCAAGTCTTGCTGCAAAAGCAGGCGACCGTTTTGCATACGACTCATATCGCCGTTTTATCATGATGTTTGCAGACGTTGTAATTGGCGTATCAAAGCATAGCTTCGAACACGCAATTGACGATTACAAAACAAAAAAGGGCTACAAAGGCGACGCCGACATGACAGGCGACGACTGGAAAGCAATCGTGGATATTTTCAAAAAAATCTACCACGACGACCAAGGCAAATCCTTCCCAACAGACGCTCGCGAGCAGCTTTATGGTGCGGTTACAGCTGTATTCGAGTCTTGGGATAACCCACGCGCATTCGTATACCGCCGTATGAACGACATCCCTTACGAATGGGGAACGGCCGTAAACGTACAGGCAATGGTATTTGGTAACATGGGCGACACAAGTGGCACAGGCGTTGTTTTCACCCGCGACTGCGCAACAGGCGAAAACGTAATTTACGGCGAGTTCCTTATGAACGCGCAAGGCGAAGACGTTGTAGCCGGTATCCGCACACCACGCCCATTTGGCGAACTTGCGGATGAAAACAAAGCAATCCACGACGAGTTCCTTGCAATTGCACGCCGTCTTGAAAAACACTATAAGTTCGTTCAAGATATGGAAATGACCATCGAAGAAGGTAAACTATACATTCTGCAAACACGTAATGCAAAATGTACAGCTCAAGCTGCACTAAAATTTGCGGTAGACCTTGTTGCAGAAGGCATCATGACCAAAAAAGAAGCTGTTTTGGCAGTAGACCCCAAAGCTCTTGACCAATTGCTTCACCCTGTATTTGACGAAGCCGGGCTTAAAAAAGCTCAAGTACTTGGCAGCGCGCTTGCCGCGTCACCTGGTGCCGCTTCCGGTAAAGTTTACTTTTCCGCAGAAGAATCTGCCGTTGCACACAACGAGCGCGGCGAAAAAGTTGTGCTGGTGCGTATGGAAACTTCCCCAGACGATATCATTGGTATGGAAGTTGCGGAAGGTATCTTAACAGCACGTGGCGGCATGACCAGCCACGCGGCAGTAGTAGCCCGCGGCATGGGAACATGCTGTATCTCTGGCTGCGAAGATATCCGCTTTGGTGTCGACGGTAAATCATTCACACTTGGCGGCGAAACAATTAAAGAAGGCGACTACATTTCCCTAAACGGTTCTACTGGTATTGTTTACAAAGGCCAAGTTGCTACAATTGATGCAGAAGTTACAGGCGACTTTGGCACATTCATGGGCTGGGTTGCAGAAGTAGAAGGCAAAGTTGGCGTGCGTGCAAATGCAGACTCTCCAAAAGACGCGCTAAAAGCGTTGGAATTTGGCGCAGAAGGCATTGGCCTTACCCGTACCGAACACATGTTCTTTGAAGCAGACCGTATTGCACGCGTTCGCGAAATGATTCTTTCCGATTCGGAAGATGCACGCCGCGCCGCACTTGCAAAACTGCTTCCTTTCCAAAAAGGTGACTTCACCGGTATTTACGAAGTTATGGGCGACAGGCCTGTTACAATCCGTCTGCTTGACCCACCGCTTCACGAGTTTATGCCTACCGAGGCAAAAGATATTGCCGCTTTGGCAAAAGAAATGGGCAAAACCGAACAAGAAATACGCGAAAAAGTGGAAAGCCTGCACGAGTTTAACCCAATGATTGGCCACCGCGGTTGCCGCTTGGCAGTTAGCTATCCAGAAATTTATGAGATGCAAACCCAAGCAATTATCGAGTCTGCGCTTGAAGTTAAAAAAGCTAAAGGTTACGATATCAAGCCGGAAATTATGATTCCGCTTGTAGGCGACTTTAAAGAAACCAAATATGTAAAAGACGTTATTGTTGCAAAAGCAGAGGAACTTATCAAGGCTGCCGGCGTTGCACTTAGCTACAGCGTAGGTACAATGATAGAAATCCCACGCGCCTGCTTGATTGCAGACGAAATTGCAACAGAATCCGAATTCTTCAGCTTCGGCACCAACGACCTTACGCAAATGACCTATGGTATTTCCCGCGATGATGCGGTTAAATTCCTGGACGACTATGTAGACAAGCAAGTTTACGAAGGCGACCCATTTGCAAAACTTGACCAAACAGGCGTTGGCTCACTCATGAAAATTGCTGTGGAAAAAGGCCGCGCAACCCGCAAGGGCCTGAAAATCGGTATCTGCGGCGAACACGGCGGCGACCCGTCCAGCATTATGTTCTGTTCAAAAATTGGTCTTGACTATGTATCCTGCTCACCGTTCCGTGTGCCAATTGCAAGACTTGCAGCGGCCCAAGCGGCACTTAGTGGCGAAAGAAGCTTGACTAATGTTTAAATAAATTGAAAAAGAACAGCCCCGCAAAACAATTTACCTTCTGCTCCGAATCGTATTGTCGCCACTAAAGCGGCGACGCGATAGTCGCTACAGGTAAAATTGTCTTGCGGGGCTGTTTCATTTTATACAACAACCCTTGTACCACACACCTATTTCATGGCGTGTCAACTTCACCTTCTTCACGAGGGAAAAAGTGCGGAAACCAGTAGTATGGGTCTATAGGGTCGTAGTAATCTACACGATGGAAGATGATTGTTTGAATCCCTAGCTGTTCTTGAAAATAAGGAGTCAGTGTGTAATGAATTTCGTCTCTAACCACTCGATAGCTGCCCGCAAGTAGTGGCCCCCCCCTCCCTCTGGTATCCAGCCAATTAGTTCACCCGTCTCACTTAATCCAATATTGTGGAATATATTAAACCAAAGTCCATTACCAAAATATGCAAACACTTTTGTTTCAACGCTATCCAGTGTGTATAAACCAATGTAAGTTGGCCAACCATCTAGTATTCGATACTGTGGTTTGAAGTAAAACATAATCCTCGGCTCATCG
>Ga0209755_10007952_pt1 | contig 11432 bp, 9 predicted proteins | sample TergutCo191P1_FD_187301 | JGI IMG/M metagenome (GOLD analysis project Ga0209755, IMG submission 187301) | Cornitermes sp. P1 segment gut microbial communities from Petit-Saut dam, French Guiana - Co191P1 (SPAdes) (version 2) | ecosystem: Host-associated > Arthropoda: Insects > Digestive system >...
AGATGGGCTGGGCATGTGGCATGTATGGGTGAGGAGAGGGGGGCGTGTAGGGTCTTGGTGGGGAAACCGGAGGGAAAGAGACCACTGGGGAGACCTAGGTGTAGATGGGTGGATAATATTAGGATGGATCTCCAGGAGGTGGGATGTGGGTAGGTGGACTGGATTGGGCTGGCCCAGGATAGGGACAGGTGGCGTACGCTTGTGAGTGCGGTAATGAACCTTCGGGTTCCGTGAAATGCAGGGAATTTCTTGACTAGCTGCAAACCAGTCAGCTGCTGAGGAAGGACTCTGCACCATGGAGTAAGTAAGTAAGTATGTTTTCATTTTATACTCCATTTTTTAGGGATATGTATATGTGTGGAATAACTGGGTAAATTGTCATGAGTCATTTAATTTCCCATTGAACGATCTGGAAATTACTAGTAGAGGAAATTAAGATTTTCATTGAAATACACATGTATGTGGAATCTTGTGAATAAAATGTAACTGTGTTTACAGTAATGTATTTCTTTGGGTGTTTGTCTGCAGTCTGTGGCTTCTCAGACTCAGAAGTGTGAAGTAGTAGTTATTTTGAATCTGCCCTGTTTAGCTAATGCCAGAATTGTTTGTAATATTTATTGCACCCAGACTATGTATATATATGCTTCCCCAGAATGAAATTCAGCATTTATGTAGAAGTGAAATGACACTGAGATCTGTGTTGTACTGTAAGTAGGGAATAAGGTGTGTGTGTGTGTGTATGAGAGAGAGAGAGAGAGATCTTGAGGTTCCTCATGATGTATAGGTTAACAGTCTGGGGTTTACATGTTAATCTCTGCTAGTAACCATGCATTTGAGAAAACCATACAGTCATTATTCAAACATTGTCATTTGAGCAGACTTTTCTTGGAAGAGCTGGTCCAGCACATAGAGCAAACACCAAAAGCCTCACTGGCAAGCCATTGGAAAGAGCATCTGCATGTATTGCCAGCACCACTGCGTGACAGTCAGAAGCCGCGCAGCTGGAGACATATCTACAACATGCGTGCTGTCAACAGTAGTCTTGCTAGGATCCAGGTATGCTGACTTTGCTTATCATAATGCAGCTATTCCAGTTTTAACTAATTTAATAGTTATAATGAGATGTGCAACCACCGTATCAACATTTCAAACTATGGAACATAAAGATCACATATGTGTGCACACACACACACACACACCAATGTCCTACTTTCTAAATCTTCATTCTCATTTTTGAAGGATTTGCAAGTCCACTAAGCCTGTTATGCCTTCACAACAGTCCCATTAGCTGTTGTTTTCAGAGTTCCTACTGGCCCTTTGTGGTTTATGGGGTGCTACCAGTCAGCCCCAACTTAATTTTGATAAGCAATTGTGACAAAGCATTTCCTTGTTGCAGGCCATTCTGAATAGGAATGTATCAGACAAATGTTTGCCTGTCTACTCTTTACTGTAGGTTTCATTCAAATGCATTTTAGTTAACCCAACTAGTTTCATATGTATATTAATCTCACTTCCTTCTTCCCAATGAAATCTTGGATGTCTTTAAAGTTGTCAACAGCTTCTGTATTTTATAACCTTTTTTTCTCAAGTACTTGATGAATTGACAATGTATGAGCAGTAGTTCCATCTTTTATGTTAAAGTTTACACTGATGGCCCCAATAATTTTGTTTGTAGCACATGTTGGTAACCTTGACAGAAGAATATTGGTTAAGATTTTGTATGTGTTTGATAACAACATTATTCCTAGATAATCAAAACAGTCTGTTTTATCACCCATCTTGTATATGAAAGGATAAAAAAGTTCCCAAAACTCAGTTATTATTTGTGGTTAAAAGAATATGTTTAAAATCTAATCTAGTAACCCTTCAAATACTGCCCTTCTGCACACAAACACCTGCTTCTGCGGTCTGGCCATTGTTGTAAGCCCCTCTGGAAATCTTGTTTTGGTATGGCCGTGGGGCCTGCAGTTGCATTCTGTTGAATTTATTCTGCAGACACAAATGATGATCTTTGAGCCCTATCTTGATTCTCGCAAAGAGCCAAAAGTCGCATAGAGCAACATCCGGAGAATGTGGTGGCTGGGGGATGGTTGAAATTTGGTTATTTACTACAAGAACCACCGCTCTGCAAGGGACCTGTGACAGGGCACATTGCCATGGTGAAGAATCCATTTGTTTCCATATTTCTGTTGAATGGTATCTCCAATGCTTCAGAACTTTGATGAAAGAAACAGTAAATACGCTTGTCTGACACAGACAAACTCATGATGCACCACACCCGAGTTGTCAAAGAATGTGATCAGTTTGGTATTCTGCTGAAATTTTGTGACATCAGCTTTATTTTAGGGGACCTGTTGGGGTGGTATGGCAGTGAGAAGTCTGACATTTCATTGGAGGATCATAGGCAATAATTCAAGATTCATCGCCAGTAATAAGGCTTGCTTCATGCTTCAATTATTCAAAAAGTTCAACAGCAATCACCTTCCTGAGCTCCATTTGAACCTTTGTAAGAATATGTGACAGATTTAGTACACATACACATATGCTGTGCTGACAGATCTTTTTTCAGAATGCTCTGAACTAATCCATACAAGATGTAATTTTTATTTGCTGTCTGCTCAGTTGTCACATCCTGATCTGATGTCATAACTCTGCAAACTATGGCCACATTTTTATTGTTCTTGACCATGCTGACCTGCCACTGTACCTCATCCTGTAGTGATTATTGACAGGTCTTCAGTTGGTTTTATCAGTTATACATCTTCTTTCTCTCAAGTGCTACTATTCAATGAGGACCTTGGCTTTCAGTACAGTTTTCATTCCTGATGGTCTTTGGCCAGTTTGTACCTATTCCCATTATGTTTAATCCTTAACAACCTTTTCTCTCCATCCTTTACATGGTCTTCATCTTTTCATTGTTCCTTCCATTCTAACTGTTGGAATTTCAGTTGTTTGGTTTTGCATTGTTCCAACATGACTGTACCATCTTAGAGGAATTTCATGAAGTTTATAATATCTTTCTCTTGTATTATGTCCTTTATCTCCTTGTTTGTTCATATGATTCAGCCTTATTCTTTTATGGGTCCATATATTTTCCTTATAATCTCCAATTCATATTCTGAGCACATTTGTTTCTTCTTTGGCCATTGTCCAAGTTTCTGATCCATGTGTCAGTATGGGTAATATTAGAGTTTTATGTAGTTCGGGAGTTAGGACATGAATAGTTTACTGTGTGCTGTGTATGTTTGGTTTGCTGTTATGATTTTGTAGTGGAAGTCTAAACATGTTTTGTTTTCACTGTTGACAACTGATCCCAAGCGTGTACAGCTATTGACACCTTTCAAATTTAAAATCGCTTATTGTCAGATTTTGGAGATATCTTCTGGCTTGAATAGAGGTTATTTTTGTGTACTTAATTTTCTTTTCATTGTTTCTTAGTCCAATTTTTATGCCTTCAGGTGCCAATGCCAGTAATACCACTTCTAAAGCTGTAATGTTCTGGCAGTCACAGTGGTATTAGCATACACAGAAATTTGTTTGGATTTATGAGCAATGTTTCCTTTTTCTACATTTCCTTCCAAAACCATGTTCAGTGATATATGAAATAATACTGATGACTGAACTGGTTGTACAGTGTTTTTTTAAAGACCTTCACCTCTATAATGTGCGCTGAGGGCTACCAGAGTTTCTGCTGCTCATTTCTGTAGTTTGAAAAGGAACTTGATGTTTATCTGCATTGAAACTGTGACACTGCAATGAACACTGGTGACATTGTTCCACTCCACAGCTGACTGAACATATGGAGTTGCCTTAACCTGTTCCAACTTGCTCCACAGATATCACACATTCTGCTTCTTTGTATGAACTTGACTCTCCTCACAGCATGGTTTATTTATTTATTTTATTTGTTTTATGTCCGTATAGTTACATGGTAACATTAGACTTGTCAATAGGCAGAAACTCATGTACACAATAAAGTCAGATTATAAATAATATAATAGTAATGCACTAATAGAAGGTAATAGAATAAAATATTTTAATATAAAGTACTATAGATATAGCTGTTACAAATTACCATCAGATACAAAATTTTTATTAGAATTACATAAGTTCAGTTAACTACACACATGTGATTAATTATCCAATAAACTAGGCTAATTACATAGTAACAACTTTTACAATTAAAGAACTCCCATTTACATCTTGTTTTACTTGTGTTGTTACTTATTGGTTCTTTTATCTTCTTCAAAAATAAACTCATTTAATGAATAAAAAGGACGATCCAGTAAAAATAACTTTAATTTTCTTTTAAAGTCCCTTAGACTATCTAATTGCTTTATTCTAGTTGGCATTTTGTTGTACAGTCTAATTCCCATGTTTATCACACTCCTATTGAAGAGGGATGTATTACAGGTTGGAACATGGAAATCTTGTTTTCTTCTTGTGTTGTACTCATATATGTCTGAATTCCTTCTTAAATACATGTTGCTTTTTTGTGTAGATCAACACCTCAAAGATATGTAGTGCAGTCTCTGTGAGAACCTTCAACTCTTTAAAAACTGGCCTACAAAACTCTCTTTTATGCAGCCCTTTAATTGTACGAAGGACACTTTTTTGTATTCTAATACCTTTACATTCTGTCTTTCTCCACCCCATAAAATTATACTATACCTTATCAGAGACTGAAATTTTTTAACTTTGAACATAAAAACTGAATGTGGGTATTCCATTTTAGTTTATATGAGATACTAATTCCCAAGAATTTAACTTCAGATGTGTAACTGATTTCAGAATTTTTAAAAACCATCTAAGGCATGATTGAATTACAAGTTTTGTTCAAGTGAAATAGCATTGCCTTTGTTTTATCAGTATCAACAATAAGGCTGTTAATTGGGAACCAAGTTTAAAACTGTTTTATTACCACATTTAACCTTGCCTGTACAGCATCAATATTTTTATTATTTATTTATTACTTATTATTTATTTTGTTGTGACTGAATTCTGGAAACTTTCTGATCCTCCTACATGGCAGGCCAGCTGGGCCTAATGGTAGGAAGGATGATGGTGGCAGCATCTACATATGATGTTGAAAGGTTGGAGAAAACCTTGCATTGAGGAATAAATTATGGAGACTTGGCATGAAAATAGTGCACACATCCTGGGTATTATGTCTATCAGGTGACTGCATTTTGTGCATTGGTGCTGAACATTAGGGGGTCCTCAGTATGGAAGACACTACATGTCACCTACTTGGGACTTAGAATTTTGAGACTTTTGGAAAATTTTTGCACCCATGCAATAATGGCAGTAAAAAACAAATTAAAACTTTAATTCTAACTGTATGTCATTGTCAGATTTTGAAACAAATATAATTTATCCTGGACACTATCAGTCATTGTGGGGTTTTTTAGACACAACCTTTTCGAAACTGTGTCTTTGTCTGCCTTCAGAGACAAAGGTTTGTACTCAATTGAGCCGCTTAAAAAGTTGGTTTCAATCCCTGGACTGCATAAGAAGTTTTGGCTAGAGAATGTATGCTACAAAAACATGAGGTATTTTCGTCAGGAGGTGAGAATAGAAAAGTTGCCAGTAAGAATTATATTGGCACAAAAAGAAAGATATCATTACTTTGTAGGTAGTTTTAAAATCCAGGTATAATTTCCGTCTAGGTAGTGTTAAAATCCATAACACACAAGAAACAACTGAAACAAGAATAATGAGATGGGATTAGGATAGACAAGTAACAAAATTCCCGTGTCGTGTATGTGGATGATCAGACTAATCTGTATGTTGCAGGGGGTGGGGTTTAACACAAAACAATCAGAAAACAGTGAACTTGGCTACAGCAAACTCCCCTGTAATTTTTAATCCTTCTCACTAATGAGTGAGAGCCTAGAGTAGGCTCTTCTTAAAGTGCCCATCTGAGTAGAAAACTTTGTACCTTATGACAAACACATACAAATTCCTGTATGTTGTGTATGAAAAACCTGAAGGTGATGACAGTATTCAAAATATTAGTCATGTTTATTTAGATTAAACAAGCGGGAAGATATATGTACATATAACATAATGGTTCTTGAGGATATGTAAATGCTAAGATCTAGAATAGTGGCCTCCATACCAGCAGAACTATGATAAATGCAAAAATTTTGAATGTGTCTTTTCATTTTTTATTGAATATATACTATAAGTTTTCCCTACACATTAGCAACAGATTTAGAGTTGATTGTAATGTTGCTGCTAGGGTATGGAAAAAACTTAATGTATGTAATAACTTTGAGAAATGAACTTTAAAATTACAATGTAATAGAGTATAAAATTACAATGTAATAGAGTGCAGCATTGAAGGAATAAAATGTCTCTTTTCTAACTTTGAGGTGCGGCATCCCCGTTGTGTGTATCAAAATACAATATGGTTTACAGGGTAGTAAATATAAAACTTTAGAAATATATTTATAGCAGGATGGCAAAAGCTAGCAACTACATGTTTCGGCCTTTGTAATGGCCATCATCAAGTTGTACAATACTTACTGTAGAATAACTATACAATATGCAATTCAACAATATAGTTTGATGACTAGATCTCTTATCACCATAACAATATAACATACAGAAATGTTCTAGTATTTGTAATACCAATATATAGTCAGTACTGCAAGCTGTGTGGTGTACAGCTGAACAGAAACGCCCGTGGGTATGTCAGTGCTGTGTTGCATAGGTGCAAACATCTGATGGAGATATAAACTGGTGGCTGGGTTGAGGTGGTATGCACGTGGTGGTAGTCCTATGGGGTGGGGTTTTACATAGAACAGTATCCATTATTAGCATGGGTTGAGCAGTGTAGTAAATCCTATAAATGGTTTCTTTTTTTTCTGTTCGGCCATATGCAACACAGCTTGCAGTGCCGACTATTTATAGATATTACATATACTAGAACAATTCTGTATATTATATTGTTATGGTGCTCGAGATCTTGTCATCAAACCATATTGTTGTGTTGCAAATTGTTTAACTATTCTGTGATAAGTATTGTACAACCTGATGATGGCCATTACAAAGGTCAAAACTTGTAGTTGCTAGCTTTTGCCATCTTGCTACAAATATATTTCTAAAGTTGCGTTTTGACTACCCTGTATACCATATTGTCTCTTTCCTATGTAGTCAATCCATGGTGAAGAGTTTATTTAGTTTTTCCCATGAGTTTGTTGATATACAACATGTGTATATTGCAGATGCATATAGAAGTGCATGTGTTTGTGTGTGTGTGTGTGTGACATGTCCATTATCTTTTTCCATTTTAAATCAACATTGAAATGCCTTACCATTTTCTCATAAATTTCCTCAGTATTGATAGTGTGGGGTTCTTAGTTCCAGGATACATGCAGATAGTCGAACAGAGCAGTTTTAATAGGTTGCATGTCTGCATAGGTCTGCATGTATGTATGCCTAAAAATGACTGAATATGTTGTAACATGATTCAGTGGCATGGGGTGACCACAGTTTCAACTGAAGGCATGTCCATTTACAAGTTTTACAGGAATGTGTATATAGGATCCGTTTCCTAAGATTTGATACGTATTGTTTTAAACTATGCTAATGAATCTTTATCTTTCAGATGGTTGGTTACAATGAGAAATTAGATATCTACGGAGCAGTGAATGTAATGGCAGTCAGTTCTGGATACTGCCTTGGTTCTAGTAACTGGGTCATTTCCTCTCACTATGAGAAGGTCGCATATGTTAGTGGCTCCTCCACACTGACAACTCATCCACGACCCATGGATCAGACAGCTCTAAAGAATGCAAATGTATTAATACTCACTGGACTGACACAGACTCCAACTGCAAATCCTGATTCAATGCTGGGAGAATTGTGCATGACAGTGGCTACAACACTGAGGTGTGGTGGTAGTGTCCTCATTCCTTGCTATCCATCTGGAGTTGTGTATGACTTATTTGAGTGCCTCTCCAGCCATCTTGAAAACTCAGGAATGGGTGCGACACCTATGTTCTTCATATCACCTGTGGCAGACACATCACTTGCATACTCGAATATTTTGGCTGAATGGTTGTCAACAGTAAAACAAAACAAAGTGTACTTACCGGAGGAACCATTTCCTCATGCTGGCCTAGTTCGTAATGGTCGCTTAAAGCATTTCAAACACATCTATACAGAAGGATTCAGCACTGACTATCGCCAGCCTTGTGTAGTTTTCTGTGGTCACCCAAGTCTCAGATTTGGAGATGCTGTTCACTTTGTTGAGTTGTGGGGGTCCAATGCTCAGAATACTATTGTCTTCACAGGTAAGTTCTCATCTACACATGTTCAACATTGTTTTACATGTGTCTTGGATCAGTCATTGGCATGGAGGAAAGAGAGAGAAAAAAAACCAGCAAAAACTATGCATTCTTGAAATATATACACAACTGGTAAGCCTTTATTGTTCACTGGTAATGCAACATTCAGTATTAATATAAATATATTTATATATTTCACAGTATAAAGTGTGTACAATTAGTAGTTGTAAATGACAGTCATATATATTTCATAGCCTACCAAAGATGCATATCATTTACTTCAGGACTTCTTTCTCTTCATTGAACCAGTCTGTTATAACTTATGGTTCAGTCTGATAGTTGTACCCTCTCAGAATTGTGTAGTGCTTACAATAAGAAAGTTACTGATGATTTGTTTCTTATCCATCTTGATTCTGGAAGATTACAGTATTGTGGGATGTGACACCATGTGGTTTGGTGGATAGGTACCGCTATTTCAGAGGAATTGCTGCACATAAGAACCTTAGATCTCACCATCTTAACTCTTTGAAGTAAGTTACATGTATGATTTGGTAGGATCAGTGCCATGCTCATCACTGAGAAATTATAACAATGAAAGCAGACTTACGGGCCTTACATATTAACCCATTTTTATTGCTTTGGACGTTTAAAAAATCACACATTCAGTGGCCAAGCTATTTGATGCTGTCATGTAACAACAGCAGCACACTGGCTAAGGAATAATTAGAATTCCCCCATTTAATATCTGTCAGCATCTGAAGACCTACAGCCCACTATATTAAGTACATAACAGACTGTGACTGTGATGTCTTCTACAAACATCTTATTTTCCTCGTGGAATGACTCTGTGAGTGAGCACCTAACAGACTGGACTAATGCAGGAGCACTTCATGTTCATATGAATAATGTAAGTCATTTGTTATATTTACTGGTTGTGCATCATCTACTGAGTTTGTGTATTATCTTGTTCATACAATGAAAATATGACTCTTTTTTTTTTTCTGGTTTCTCAGATGTAAACTGGTGGTTATGCCTATTGTACTTCTTTCTCCATCTGTAATTATTTTATTTTTTTTTATTCCAAATAAGATGCCATAGATACATTTGGTTGAACTTCACATAAAATGACCATCCCTGTTTGTATTACAACTTATGCCTGATCTTACAGGTTATGTAAAGTCACCAAGATGTTTTGTAATCACAGAATGACAGGTAAAACCCTTTTGAGATATATTTGACCCAGATTTTTTTATGTTGGAAAGAGAGACTGTTTGCTGGGGGCTAATATGCAGACATTTTGAAAATTAAGTATTTCATTCAGTAGTGCTATCTCTTACTGTAAGGTGAAATCCCTGCAGTTAGGCATCATGCCATGAAGGAATATGAGGGTTAGTAATGCATCTCCATGCACTCTTAACCACAGCACCAGAGGGAGGTGATCTCTTAACATGGAGGTACACAAATCCTGGGTGCCAGGTCACCTGGGTGACTAAATTTTTGCTTGGTCATCAACATTTTCTATTGTATTAAACAACTGAATTTTATTTGTAACTAATATATTTTTATTCCTACAAACTGGGTACCAATTCACAAAGGCCCTGCTTGCCTTGTTGGTATGGTTATAGACATCCTCTAAGATTGCACCACCTATAGCAGCATTGCTACCAAGATATGTAAAAGATTTCACCTATTCCATCTCTTTAACATTTATTAATACCAGATCTGTATTAGGATTGACTTTTATTTTCTTAGTTATAAATTCATTTATTCTGAGTCTCACCTTCACTGCCTCTTCTTCTAATTTCTTTGTCTCTGCTTTTATATCACTTGATCTTTGTGCAAGTAAACAAATGTCATCAGAAAAATCAAGATTTCCTAAACTTTCCATCATTCTCCACTGTATTCCTCTGTTTCTGCCTTTTATGACATTGTCCAACACTAAAAGAAATAAGGTGGGAGATAATATACAACCCTGTCTGACTCCTGTTGTTACTTAAAGTTAGTGAGCTTTTCTTCACAGACTGTGACATTTGAATCATTCATGTAGGACTTTGATCACGTTTACAGTCATCTTTGGGGCCTTGTATTCTATCAGAACTTGCAATATAACATCCCTAACTAATGAATTGAAGGCCTTTTTGAAGTACACAAATACAAGTTGAGTGTGCGTTGCCATTCATTATTTTGTTCTAAAATTATTATAAGTGCACTAATAATATCAAAGCAGATGCACCCTTTCCTAAAGCCTGCTTTTTCTTTCTTTAGGTGGGGCTCAATTACCAGTTCTGCTCTATTTAATATAAAACTTGTCATTACATGGTGTAGAGAGTAATGTTATTCCTCTCTAATTATCACATTTTGAAGTGTTGCCTTTCTTTGGCAGCTTCATTGTTAATTCTTCCTTCCATTGATCTGTATCTCCTCCTTATCCCAGATGTCTGCAAGTAATGGGTGCATAAATTTCACTGAGGTCTAAATGTCACTTTCTAGTTCTACTTGTTGAATATTATCTGCTCCTAGTGCTTTTCCAGTTGTTATATGTCTCAGAGCCTTTCTTATATCTGCTTCTATTGGTGCCTGTGCACTTATACCAGAGTTTTCCCCATTTGTTATTTTTAGTTTTCATTTTCTTTTTCCTTGGTTATCTCACAATTCAAAATTTCAGAAAAGTGTTTATGCCACCTTGATGCTTGTTCTCCCACTCTGTCAGTAATTCTCCCTTGTTATCTCTTAATAGGTGATTCCCATTCAATTTTCTATTTGATAACATATTAGTAATTTTATACAAATCTTCATTTTCATTATTTTGTTCAGCATCTTTCACCTTCTTTGAAAGTTCAACAACCATTCTTCTACAATACTTTTGCAACTCGTTTTAACTTCTTTATCACCTTTCAAGAATTCTGCTTGAAACACAGCATTCTCTTGTCTTGATTTACTAGCATTTACTTGTTCTTTATTCTCTCCCATCAGGTAATTTCATCCATGTTTTCTCAGAAATCTGTGGGTTTTTTTTTTGTGTTCTTGTATCCTATCACATTTTCACATGTATTTAAATAGTCATCTTTAATGATTTTGTTCTGTTTTTCTGTCACAGAATCTGTTGTCTCTTCAGATAAGAATTTGAAGGGATTT
>Ga0209755_10007953_pt1 | contig 11431 bp, 9 predicted proteins | sample TergutCo191P1_FD_187301 | JGI IMG/M metagenome (GOLD analysis project Ga0209755, IMG submission 187301) | Cornitermes sp. P1 segment gut microbial communities from Petit-Saut dam, French Guiana - Co191P1 (SPAdes) (version 2) | ecosystem: Host-associated > Arthropoda: Insects > Digestive system >...
TGCTGACCACTCACCCCCTTCTAGTGCTGCGGTCATGGAAGAGTAGAGCTATACCTCTACCCACCCTCTGGGCCACACCGGGCCTGTAACAGGATCACTACCTTTTTTATTGACTGTATATACAGCCACCAATCCACGTAACAACCTACTAAGTAAGTGTGAATAAACAAACATTTGAAGAACTGTCAGCAACCTGACATATCTTACGATGCTTTAATGGTTTTAAACTACTTATTCTTTGTAACAACCATTTGTACAAATGTTGCCATTTTATTAATTTGTAACTTTAGCATACATAACAAGAAATTGCCTGATGATAATTTATAAACATCAAAATGTGTAGGAGTGCTAAAGGAAACAGAAAATTAACATATATTGTGCATTTGCATGACAAATATAATAAAATTAATACGTAATATTACAGGGCCAAGCATGTAAGAGCAAATACAGCTGTTTTATACCTGAGGCATTTTAATTTGGTGAATACAATATAATACATTTTTATACGGCAATAAATTACTATACATATTTATATATAACTTTATTAAGTCTTTAGAACTTGAAAACAACAAAATAATGACAATGAATCACCAGACAAAGTCTGTCACTGACATCAGCTTTCAAAATATTTTTATCACTGAAGAATAAAAAACCAACTAGATGCCACTTATTATTTTATTGTACTTCTTATAGGCTCAACATGTTTTGGGCATCACTAGCCCATCATCAGGAGCTTGTGACTATAATGTTGATTACCACATTGGTCGTTTTGGTCTTGGTTTGCTGTATGTTTATATAGTAAAAGCACAACTCTAGAGTTGTGCTTTAGCCTGCAGCCAGGACACTACTCCAGCCTAACCGCACCTAACCTCCAACATACAGCAAACCAAGACCGAAACAACCAATGTGGTAATCAACATCACAGACGCGAGCTCCTGATGATGGGCATAGTAGTGCCCAAAACATGTTGAGCCTATAAGAAGTACAATAAAATAATAAGTGGCATCTAGTTGGTTTTTTATTCTTCAGTTATCACAACGATGCACATTCCAATAAATACCAGATATTTTTATCAGTCTTGAGTAAATACAGTGAGAGATATTTAGGTAGACAGATATTTAGGCTGAAAAAAAAAGAATTTATTTTTCAATATCTACAGTCTTTTCATTTCTATGTACAATCCTATCTGATGCACAAGTCGTCCACAGTCATCCTCAGTTGGGAATTCTGATCCAGAAGTCATGTCTAGTGGAAGAGTACATGATGTGGCACTGTGCTGTTCTGCTAGACCTTACCTCTGGATCAGGATTTACCACTGGTCAACCCATGTACAAATAAAGGCAGGGATACAGGGAAACTAGAGATAATGCATAAAGCATTATCAGACCTGGCTACAGGTAGATACCTGTCATTAGTTTCAGTAGTCAGAATAACAATGTAAATCTTGGTTGTGCAAGGTTTTAAATAGTTTACATTTATTCAGACTCACTTCTTTTCATTGTGTTCATTATTTTCATGCATTTGCTGAACTGCTGAAATGGATTTGAGGTCTCTTGTCATTGGTTTAGCAACGACTAATACGTCTTTTGCCTCCATTACTGCTTCGTTCAGTACTTTCATTCCATCATTAATGAGCTTTGGTTCTGATAAATGCAAAGGGGTTATGATGATAGAATTTGATGCATTGATATCTTCTTGGCCATGCAGAGCTCTATCTTCAGAATTCTGTTGTACTTTAAGTTCATTAGGTAAACTGTCTTCAGCATTCCCTTTCCCTGACATATTTGTGTATGCAGATGAGATACTAGCATTAGTAGCAGAATAATGAACTGGACCTTCAGATGCAGATACTGTGTGTTGAACAGAATGGTCTGGTATTTTCTCAGGGTGAGAAGCGGGTCCTAAGTCTGAGATTTGCGGAGAAGCACTACGTTCCTCTGGAGGATGTTCATGATCTTCTGTATGTTGAAGGCGATTATCTTCTATATTATATTTGTCCTTAGAAAGCACGGCCATATTCACTCCTTCAGAGTCACTAATTTCATTGGCTTCCTGTGTCACTTCACAATTCCCTGATTTATCTCCCTGTTTCTCATCTAACAGCTCTTCTTTATTCTTCTGTTTATGCATTTCGCTGGAAACCAAAACTGTATTCTCAAATTCTTCTGTTAGTATATCTCGCTTGTTACGCTCATGGTCCTTATTCTTATCTTCATATAGTTTACCATTACTGACAAAATTTGACAAAATATTGCCCAGTTGAGAATTTACTCTTTCACTTTCTTTCTTATCATTTGCTTTGAAACCATTTTCATCACTTCCTAATATATCTCTTCTCATGACTTTGGTCTCCCCAACATCTGCAAAATCATGTTGCATGTTTTGCTTCATTACTTTTTGAGAATCAGCCTTATTTACTTCAGCACTGATAACACTCTGCTTGTAAAATACTGATGTATTGTCACGGACAGCTAAGGGGAGAGGTAATGGCAACTTGTTTGAAGCAGGAACTGGCCCATCCTGTTGCTGCACCTGAAGGACAGGCTTCTGATCCTGGTGTCTCAACCCTGATAGAGAAATTAAAAATATGTGATAAACTGATAAACATACTAGAAGATGTCAGCTGAAAACTAAGCGTAACAAATTCACATTTTAAATATTTGGTTGTTTGTTCATGCAACAAGCGTTCAAGATAAAATGGGAAACAAAACATACAACAATAACACATTGGACAGAGAAATTATTCTGATACACCAAAAAGCTTATATCTTTTGCAGTCTTATTATTGATCACTCAAGCAGCGCAGTGCTAGACAGTGCTGTCATTCTTCTTACCTCAGAAAACTACAACTGTAAGATCTAATTACAGAACTAGAGAATGTAAAAACTATACTTTCTGCTCGCTCCACACAGCACACATTAAATTTTCTCTGGTACATGGTGGTGATGAACACAACAGCCGACTGGTAACAGGGGGAAGAAGGAAAAAAAAAATCTATAAAACACAAACTTATTATATATGCAGTCTGTTTATGTTAACATACGATGCATGCCATCATGATGGGTGGATTGCATCAGTGCCATCACAGGTGTACTTAAATATGAGTCAAAGAATTTGTTTTATTAGTGTGAAATGTGCTCACTTTCAGCAGTCAGTGCACTATCATGGAAGTAAAGTGAATTTAATGTGAACATTTTCATAGCAAGGACATAACCTCTAGCAGGGCAAGTGGCAGTGTTATCTTCCTGAGTTACAGAATATACCCACTGGTTGGCATTTGTTCTACAAACAACAATACAAACATGAAACAAACAATACATCACTCATTATATCCTACATCTCTCATACACACTAACATTCAAAACACTGGTGACAAAGGGCTGAAATGAATATATTTAAATGTCCTATGAAATAAATTACCAGTAAAGGTAAAAGGTAAATCAGTCCCATTAGAGGCCTGAGGTGCCCAGAGGGTTCCAGGAAGTTAAGGTTCCCAGATTATGTAACAATGGCCCAGGATGGTGGTAAGATTGTCAGCCTTACGCACCGGCTGCTTTTACCCCCAGGAAATACACCTGGTACTCATTTCTGTTAGAGGCTGAGTTGAACCCAGGGCCACGGTGCGATTGGAAGGATTATGTCAATGAAAAATTCCAATGACACCATCTGGAAGTGAACCAGCGACCTTCTGATTTGTAGCACAGCACCTTAACCACTGTGCTACCGCGGTCCCCTATAAATTACCAACACCTTATATAATAATAACGTGAACAAAATATCGTCAAGTGCAATCATTGACCCAACAGATGGCCTAATTTAACAGGGAGACAGCAACACTTCTGGGATTTGACACCATGTAATTTGCAGACTGGTAACCATGTTTCAGAGGAACCCACTTCCTCTGTTATTCTGTAGGAGGATGCAGCAGTTCCCTCTGCAGTGTATGCACCCACCCACAAACTGACACTATATAACACCACAGAAAACCATAAACTTACATTTACTCCTATGGGAATGTCAAATCTCAATAACATTGTTAATGCTTTGAAACTGAAACCACCCCTCGGTCATCACAAACGGACTGCGTACCATTACTTAATGAGCTATATATCTGACTGTCCACACTTCTTATATACATATTTGTGTCCATCAACATTGGCCAGATTAAATGTCCGAAGATATCTTAAGAGTGACAACAGTCAAAAACTGCTTGAATTGAACCTCTATATAAATATTAAATGTGGCAAATTGTGCTGCTTAAATTTACTGGAATATACAGTCTGAATTAGGGACTACCTGGAAATCTAATTTGCTCACTCTATTGTAAAACTTAATTTAAAAAATGGAAGAACAGCTTTAATTTCATAAGATTGTAATAACAAATTTCACTTACTAATGAATATTGTCATGAAGTTTATAGACCCCACTGCATGCGACAATGTCATATGCTAATGATGATTATTTACAGACAAATAAAAATAAAGATCGGTACAATATGTTTTTATATGATTTACCATCTTGCTTTAAACTGGGTCACAGTGACCAAACATATATTTATACAGGATTATTACAAACCTTGAGCTTGCTGAAGGATTGAGCCACTCATTTCTATATTACCTGCATTTATGGATGCATCTTTTGGTCTTCCTTGCAGCATTGAATTCTTTGGGAGTTGCTTCATTTCATCCAAGTGATTTGGCCCTTCTCCTAATAGGCCTTTCTCTGGACCATCAACTTTTACAGGTTGTGGCACATCTTTCTTTTCAACTTTATTTTGCTTGTGCGCTTCTTCACTTTGTGTTTTTTGAATATCATTTCCTACATCATTTTTATTTTGTACCATCATTATTCCAGGAACTCCATTCTGTGGATTTGGAATATTTTCAATGGACTGTTTGTTATTAATGTCAATTTTACCCTCTGGTTTTACTCCACCATCTTGTCCTATACCGGAAGAACCCTTTGGAATGTTATCATCACTTTTCTGCTTGGCAGCCACTGCCTGTTCAATGTCTTTTTTGTGCTCTTTCAGTTCCTCAAGAATTTGTTTTTGTTCCTGTAGAAGCTTCTTTTGCTCTTCTTTGTGCTTCTCAAGTTTCCTAAGCAGTTCTTTATTCTTTTGTTCACTGTCATCTTCTGCCTGCTTCTCATCTTCTGCCATTTCTTCATCTTCCTTCTTTATTGCATCCTGGTTCACCTGTTCAATGTTCACTTTCCCTCTCTCTGCTGGTGAATTAGGGATGTTCTTTTTCTCTTCCATAGTGTCTATTAGATCTTTATTTACAGCAGCAACATTAACAGCACGTTCAGCAACCTATGAGTAGAAACAAAGAAGGACATCAAGAATAGAGCTCTAAAAAGTCAAACATAATTATCCAACTGAAGGTACTGAACCAAAAAATTTCATATCATAACTGAATATCGGTAGAAGCAGCACAAATTCCTGATTATAATGGAGTTAAATAGGCAATGCCAGGATCAGTTGCCAAATCAAAACATTTTATCCTACTGGAACAAGAGGATATGGGAACTGTTCAATCAACTGCACTGAAAATCAGCTGTAGTTATTTTAAAAAATAAGATGACTAAACATTGTGTAATTATTTTGTGAAATCTTACAAAAAACACTACATAAGGATTCTCCTTATCCAAGTCTCTGATATCTGTTTTATCACATATATGGAGTCAAGTTTTCAAGGAACTGTATGTAAATTTCTTGCACTTTCAGTGATCACATTTGTGAACCACAAATTTTCCAGCAGAAAACAGTTTTAATGTTTCCTCACATAGGTTAAAACAGAATATTTTTAAAAAAGGTTTATTTGTAAGAATTACCATACCAACCCAGTCATCATTATTCCATATATACTATACATTATTAGTGGAAATTGAAAGGGATTTGCTATAACAGGCATTTTTGTGGTCCCATTTGACTATGGATGAGGGCCCCTCTAGAGCAATAACATTAATATGGCCTGAAGCAGCAGGAACTATATAATGGACTAAAGGCAGTAATGATAAACAGGCTATATGAATAACAGTGCAGCGTCTCACGTCGATGGAAGACCACAGATTAAAAGTATATGAGAACAAAGTGCCGAGGACACACGTGTACGTAAGAGATATGCAGAAACAGCAAAATGCAAAAAATTGCACAGTACAGAGCTGCACTCTTCACCATATACAGTTGGATGATCAAATCAGGGAAAATGAGATGGGCAGAGTATGTTGCATGCAAGACAGCCTAGAAGACCCAGGCAATGATCAAATGATAATATTAAAATGGATCTTAATTACAGTGGAAGGATACAGGCTGGATTCATGTGGCTCAACTACTGGAGGACTTCTGTGAAGATGGACATTATTCTTCAGGCTCTCCAGAATTTGGAAAACTTGATAATTAGCTGAGTAGCTAGCAGTTTATCAGCTTGAATTCTACTCCATGCAGTTAAGTTGGTAGAGAGAATAAGGTTTTGCCAGAAATGAGAACTACAGTGCCATGTCACATCTGTAATAGCCACTCAGCAGCAGCAGCAGAGCTGCAGTTTCAAATTAAATTCTTCAGACAGGCTGGGACTGGGTATAACAGATCCAGCAGTGAAATGATAATGCAGTGGGTTCATTCCAACCTGTTGTTTGACATGTTGCAGTGCAGCAGGTACCACATCTTTCTCCTGTTTCACTTTTTTCACCTCCACTTCTGCTCCTGTCTGTACAGCAGCTGGTTCCACAGGTACTGGAGGTTCTTGTCGAATGTTAGGTTTCCTCGCTATGTCTGGCTGCTTTACTTGCTCTATTGGCACATTCTGCCCGCTTGTGTGCATCTTTTCATCTAATGCCTCTTGCTTGGGTTCAGCTCCACTTTCTTTAAGTTTCACTAACAGTGGAAACATAAAACATATTTAATATTGTTATGCAAGATTTGAGTTAATCGTTGAGGTGGCTATGATGATAAACATCATCTACAATGTGTTGTCATGAGTCTCGTATAAATTCACCATTGTTCCAGAGGAACTTATTGCCCCAGTCTTTATGGTACTTTCCCCTTTTACCCTGAAGAGTGAGGCAGTGACTTGTCACAAAATATTAGTTTCTATCACACTACGTGGTGTCACATCGGAGATGTTAGTAAATCTTCATAGTCATCACTGTGAGAACAGTAATATTCAGTATATGATTAAAACAGGTAGGAATTTTAATCCTCTGGCACCGAAAGTTGACTGTAATTGACATGCAGCGAAATGCTGAGAAAACTGAACATCCACTCAACTCAATAAACAAAGAAATGGGCCTTCATTCAAACCCTGGGTCTTCTGCAGAGTACAGTGCACATATAATTTTGGCTCCAAATGGTTAAGATATGATTCATAAAATCAACCAGTCTTGTTACTTCAGCAGTGATAAAAAGTAATAAACTTTGTATCTGTTCTCAATGATGACACCATATTGTGAAAGGTTCATGTGTTGCTCTTTTGAAGAAACTGGCTGTTACTGTCTTCAAGACGAAGTGACCACACAGTAGCCTTATATTTCAATTATAAGACAGTCAGGAATTCTATAATCTGATTGGTGAACATGTGGCCAATATGGAAAATGAATGGGACATAGGCCATTTGCAGATTGTAACTATTAATATTGGTGCCATGCTGGTGTTTAGTCATGCAGTCGAGGTGGACAGGTTCTGGCTCCCTAAAACATTCTTGATCCAACCCACCAGAGTACAATGGTATCACCTAAAAATCAGACACACCTTAAGACTTTTTGTGAGAAAGTAGATGCATATGTTAAAACCCCCGGAAGACTGACATTTATTTAAATTACATTGAAAAATTCAGTTTGTACCTCACAGAGAACACAGTCTGTGTCCACTATAAAGACCAATCAATTAATGCCAGTTAGGAAAATCAATTGGTAATTTTTGTTACAAACATTTGAAGTACATAAATACATGGTGTGGGAAAAAATGCAATTTCTTAATATTACAGTAAGTGGTATAAATAGTTACCACTGGGCTTTAAACACTTATATAAAACATAAATGAAAAGTTAAAATTGTACCTTTTAATTCTTCAACAGCATCTGGCTTATCAACAACAATTTTGTCAACTGCAGGTTTATCAACTTGTACTAGAGTCATCCGTGAAATGCTGTCAAAATGGTCAGGTACAGGACTGATGGCTTCTCTTTTGTCATCATCTCCTGACTCACTAGCTGCATATAGTGTTGCATATGTTCCCAGTACAAGAATCAGGACTCCAATAAAGACGAGAGCCTTTGAAACAAAAATTATAAAGCACCAAATTTTGAATACTTATTGATACACTCTTTACAGTTGTATCCTAATACCATCCATGTATTTCAGAAAATGGGAGACACAACTTTTATTTAAGAACAGTGCTTAAAAAATGTAATAAGGTTTGAGGTTAATCACTTAATTAAAAAAATAATTAAATGTTATAATTGGAACATAGCTTTGTATGGTATTGAAACCTGAATGCTGTGGAACACACATCAGAAATGAACTTGAAAGTTTCGAAATATGGTGCTGGAGATGGGGATAGACAAGATCAGTTTGACTGATCGTGTAAGAAATGGAGAAGTATTAACTGTATTGGTCACATTTTGTGTAGGAATTGCCATCTAAAACACATCATTGAAGGAAAGATGGCAGGCATGAGAGGATGAAGAAGATGTACGAAGACACTGGAGGTAACGAGAATATGAAACTGGAAGCACTACAGCACACGCTTTAATCATTAATGAAACAATATTCAGCACTTTTCAACCTTACACTACAAAACAGATTAATGTCAACAGATGAGGGGTACATGATGTGTTACAAGTTATATAGGTGGCAGTGATTTAAAAATTGATGAAGAAGGTAATGAAGATGGATGGCCAAGCCTCTGCAAGGAATGGGCATAAAAAGTGTTGTAATTTATTGCTGACAGACAGCTATGAAATAAATATGCAGTGTCTTCCGAATTTCAAATTTCAATTGTGTTCTTACATAATTAGAAGCAAAGAAAGAGAAAGGTTTCCTCTTTGAACCAACATATTGTTTGTGTGTACATGTATACTGTACTACTGCCACAGGGTGTCAACCCAGTTACAGTTAATTAATTAATTAATTTTCAAAAGACATATGACTATACATACAGACACACTATGAGAATGTATGAAAGAATTTAAAATTCCTACTAAATTAATAAATATGTGTAAAACATGTGTACAACAGACAAGAAGTGCGGTTAGAATGGAAGGAACATTGTCATCTTTTTTGAAAATAAAACAGGCTTGAAACAGGGTGACACTTTATCACCAATATTATTTAATGTGGCATTACAAACAGTGATACAAAGTATAAAAATGGTTCCTAGTGGTATAAAGAGTGGTAAAGAACAACTGAATGCATCAGCATATGCAGATGACAGTGCATTAATTGGAAAAAATTAAATAGAAATTAGAAAACCTTTTGTAGAAATGGAAAACATTGCCAGAAAGTTTTGACTACAGATAAACCAAGAAAAGACAAAATATATGATAGTAGAAAGGAAAAACAGTTCAAAGAAAAGTAAAATAGGACATTTGAAAATAAAAAATTACAAATTCAAAAGAGTGGAAAATTTTAAATATTTAGGAGTTATACATAATGAAGATAACAATAACCAAATAGACTTCCAAGAAAGAATAAAAAATGCTAACGAAACATATTTTATGCTACAAAAAGTTTTTTGAAAATAAAAACATATCACAGAAACTAAAATTAAGACTAAAGAACACAATAATAGACAAATCATTAACAGGTGCATCAGAAACTTGGACACTAACAAAGAGAGATAGAAAGGAATTGAATATTTTTTAAAGGAAAGTGTATAGAAGAATTTTAGAACCAGTATATGACAATGAAAAAGAAAATTGGAGGATATTAACCAATAAAGAAATTTATGCAATTGTTAAAAAACCTACTGTAACAGAGACAATAATGTTAAATAGATTACGTTGGTTTGGGCATGTACAGAGAATGGAAGAAAATAGAATTCCCAAAAGTGTATTATATATGGCTTTGGGAACAACAAGTTTGAGAGGCAGATTAAGAAACAGATGGCAAGATTAAGTGGAAGAGGGTGGAAGAATAGTTGGTGGAGAAGGGTGGCAGGAAAAAATACACAACAGGAGGAATGGGAGAAGCTCCTGAGAATGGCAAAGAATCATTGCATTCTGCACATGCCAATGGAATGAATGAAATACAATGTGAGACCCAAAAGTTTTCAGGCAACTGTTATAAAACACAGATAACTTCTTTTATGGACACGATTTATTTTTATTCTTATTCTTCAAAATACATTCCTCCTTGATAAATACATTTGTTTGCATGTTCCTTCAACTTCTTCATGCCCTCCTGGAAAGCAGTTTTTGAAATGTTGTTAAGCTCCCTTGTCACTGCACACTGAATTTCTTTCAATGCTTGAAAATGCTGCCCTTTTAAGGAAAATTTTGACTTGGGGAAGAGAAAGTAGTTGGCAGGTGCAAGATCTGGCGAGTATGGTGGGTGGTGGAGAACAGCAACATTCCTGTTCGTCAGAAGCTTCTTTACAATTGAAGCATTATGAGATGGTGCGTTATGGTGAAGAAGGAACCACTCACTGGATTGGAATTTGGTCATTCTGACTTGTCAAATTCTCTTCAGTAGCCAATCCAAAACTCCCACGCAGAGTTCTACATTTACTTTCTGCCCTTCAGGGACAAACTCTCGAAGAATTACACCTTCCGCATAATAATAATAATAATAATAATAATAATAATAATAATAATAATAAATATATATATATATATATATATATAACATCGTCTTCATCCGCGAATTTTGAAATCGCAGTTTCTTTGGTTTTGGAGAGTTTTGCCGCCACCCACTCCGCACTCTGTCATTTGGTGGCCAGATTGTAGTCAAAAAACCATGTTTCGTCACCAGTAATGATATTTTCCAAAAAACGTTCATCTTGTCCCATTAAAAGAAGATCCTGGCAGTAAACAACATGTTCTTGTTTCTGCTCTGCAGTCAAGGCATGAGGAACAAATTTTGTGCAGATCATTCTTTTTCCCAAGCCTTTGGTTACAATCTGGCGAAATGTCTCCTCACCAATATTTAAACAATCTGCAATCACTTGAAGAGTGGTATTTCGGTTTTCTGTCACCAGACGACGAACAGATTCAACGTTTTCATCTGTTCTGGCAGTCGAAGGACGACCACTTCTGGCATCATCCTTCACATCCTCCCTTCCATCTCGAAAGCGAGCATACTACCGATATACATTAGCACGACTCATGGCAGCGCTACCATAAGCCTTATTAATCAGTTCGATTGTTTCCACAGCACTTTTACTGGCTTTAACACAAAATGTAATTGCTACTCTCTGCTCCTCCATGACGCC
>Ga0209755_10007954_pt1 | contig 11431 bp, 9 predicted proteins | sample TergutCo191P1_FD_187301 | JGI IMG/M metagenome (GOLD analysis project Ga0209755, IMG submission 187301) | Cornitermes sp. P1 segment gut microbial communities from Petit-Saut dam, French Guiana - Co191P1 (SPAdes) (version 2) | ecosystem: Host-associated > Arthropoda: Insects > Digestive system >...
CCCCCCCGCCATAATATACCACTCATCCGCCGCATACACAAAGCCGGGAAAATTGCTAACCTGTGCCAAAACCGCCCGTGCTTCCTCGGGAGAAAACTGCGACAGCGGCGCAAGTCCGTCTCGGTGGCGTGTGATGCCCGCCGGCACAATAGCCAAACTTGCCGCACCGGGCAAATTTGCCAACTCTCGCATGGTGCGGTCAAGCTCTTCTCCATCGTTATAACCCTTGCACAGCACCGCCTGAAAGTGCATCTCAATTCCTGCATCGGAAAGGATTTTCAATTGCGAAAATAAATTTGCCGCACATTTAGAACCCATCATTTTTTTGCGCAACTCGGGATCTGTAGTGTGTACAGAAATCCTAAGCGGCGACAAATGATAGCCCGCAATGCGCCTAAGTTCACCCTCCGAAAGGTTTGTAAGGGTCACATAATTGCCATGCAAAAAGGACAACCGCACATCGTCATCCTTGAAATACAGCGAATCTCGCAAGCCCGGCGGTTGCTGGTCTACAAAGCAGAACACGCATTTGTTACAGCACCGGCGTTTTTCACTCATCAGCGGCTGGCAAAACGCCAGCCCCAAATCCTCGTCTGCGTCTTTTTCAATTTCCCATTCGAGAATTTCGCCGCCGGGCTTTTCAATTTCCAGCAACAACTCTTCTGCACAAACGGCAAATTTATAATCGAAAACATCGGCGATTTCCGCACCATCTATGCGCAATAAAATATCGCCCGCACAAAGACCCATTTCATCTGCAATGCTACCGGGCGATACTTCAAATATTTCATGTGCCATAAGTTCTCGGGGGGAAAACTTTTTTTGAGGAAAAAAGTTTCCCCCCCGAACCCCCCTTTCAAAAAAACTGAAATTTGTCAGGTGGATTGCTGAAGCTGTATTCATAGCCCGAAATGCCGAATTGGCGAGGAAATTTTTTGCCAATCAAGGCGGATTTTGCGCCGCATACCAGCGGTACGCAAGCGAAATTCCAACGCAGATTGGCGAAAAATTTACCGCCAAGGCGGCGTTGAGTGGCTTTGAATACAGCTTCTTACTATTTTTTGTGGATTAAAGCCTTATAGACCAAGGCCGCCAAAATTGCCCCTACCAGCGGAGCCACAATAAACACCCACAAATCCGCCATTGCATCACCGCCGGCAAAGAGTGCCGGACCAATGCTGCGTGCCGGATTAACCGATGTTCCCGTTAGCGGAATGCCCACAATATGCACAAATGTTAGCGTAAGGGCGATTACGATACCCGCAACGCTACCCATTTTCTCGTTTGCTGTCACAGCCAAAATGGTAAGTACAAAAATAAACGTGAGAACTGTTTCTATAATTAATGCGCCGGTTACACCACCTGCGCCCGCAACTGCGTTTGTCGCAAGTGCGCCCGTTTGGTCAACCACGCCCATGCCCACAATGGCAAACAGCAACGCAGCACCAACGATTGCGCCAATAATTTGCATCACAACGTAGCAAGCGAAATCTTTCGCACTCATGCGTCCGTCCAGGAAAACGCCAAGGGAAACTGCCGGGTTAATATGGCAACCAGAGACCCCTCCGATAGCGTACGCCATTGCCACAATGGAAAGCCCGAACGCCAACGCCACAGCCAAATGTCCGCCATCCGTAGCCGCACCCAAAAATACCGCCGCACCACATCCCATGAAAGTAAGCACAAATGTGCCAATCCCCTCCGAAATGTACTTTTTTGCGTCTGTCATTACTAGCCACATCCTTTTATTTTTATTTGCATTCTATGCCAACTTTTCAATATATAGAAACAAAAGCGGGTACGACCCGCAGCGGAAACCGGGGACACGTCTACGAGTGTTCGCATTCTCTCGAAGCCTGGTTCAGTTTCCTGGCGTATAAAAGTGCGCACGGCGGAAACCGGGGACACGTCTACGAGTGTTCACATTCTCTCGAAGCCGGATTCAATTTCCTGGCGTATAAAAGTGCGCACGGCGCACGGCGGAAACCGGGGACACGTCTGCGAGTGTTCGCATTCTCTCGAAGCGGGTTCGGTTTCCTGGCGTATAAAAAAACGGACAACACACGAAAACGGTGTTGCCCGCTACAAACGTGCCCGCGAAGGGACTTGAACCCCCACATGGTCACCCATAACGGATTTTGAATCCGTCGCGTCTGCCATTCCGCCACGCGGGCAATCTTACAGGAAAGATTATACATAATTGATGGGAGGATGTCAATTCGGAATAATCGCAACTTCTTACGCTTCCAGCAAGCCTTTTGGGGTGCCTTTGTCCACAAGCACGCCGGGGGGGAACATGGCTCGCACTTCTTCGCCGGAGACACGCTCTTTTTCCAGGAGCATTGTGGCGAGTTTATGCAGGATGTCGATATTGGTTTCGATGATGTCCAGGGCTTTGGAGTATGCGTTTTCGACGATGCGCTTAATTTCAAGGTCTATTTGGTCGGCTACTTGGTCGCCGTAGTTGCGAGTGTGCGCAAAATCACGACCCAGGAAAACCTCGTCGTTTTCGTTGCCAAAATGGATAGGGCCCAAAGTTTCGCTCATACCAAATTTTATCACCATGTCTCGGGCGATTGCGGTTACTTGCTTTATGTCTGCACTTGCGCCGGAGGTTAGGTCTTTGAGGATAACTTGCTCTGCCGCACGGCCGCCAAGCCCGCTGATTATGCGTTGCTCCATGTAATTTTTGCTCCAGCTTTCTCGCTCTTCGCCGGGAAGCGGCATTACATAACCGCCGGCACGCCCTGTGGGGATAATTGAAACCACGTAGGTGCTGTCGATGTCCGGCAAAATTTCGAAGCAAATTGCGTGCCCTGCTTCGTGGTACGCAACGAGTTTGCGCTCTTTTTCTGTGCGTACACGGCTTTTCTTCTCCGTACCCATGGCTACTTTGATGAACGCACGGCGAACGGATTCCATGTCAATTTTTTGCTTATTGGCACGTGCCGCAAGCAGTGCCGATTCGTTTAGAAGGTTTTCGAGGTCTGCGGGGGTAAAGCCGATTGTGGTTTGCGCAATGGTTTTTAACGAAACATCCTCGCCAATCTGCTTGCCCTCGGCGTGGACTTCCAGCACGGCCTCCCGGCCGGCTACATCCGGCGGATTTACTGTAATTCGTCTGTCGAAACGCCCGGGGCGAAGAAGTGCCGGGTCTAAAATATCCGGGCGGTTTGTGGCGGCAAGCACAATTACGCCCTCGTTTATGCCAAAGCCGTCCATCTCTACAAGAAGCTGGTTAAGGGTTTGCTCACGCTCGTCATGACCGCCGCCTAAACCTGCGCCACGCTTGCGCCCAACTGCATCAATTTCATCAATAATTACGATGCTTGCGGGGTTACGTTTCGCCTGTTCGAAGAGGTCACGAACACGGCTTGCGCCAACGCCCACGAACATCTCAACAAAATCCGAGCCGGATATGCTGTAAAAGGGGACATCTGCCTCACCTGCAACCGCACGGGCAAGGTAGGTTTTTCCCGTTCCCGGCGGACCAACAAGCAATACACCACGTGGAATTCTTGCGCCAATATCCTGATATTTTTGCGGCGTTTTGAGAAAGTCTACAATTTCGGATAGTTCTTCCTTTTCCTCGTCCAGTCCTGCCACTTGCTTAAATGTAACCTTGCGTGAATCTTGCAGTGCAACCCTGGCTTTTGTGCGCCCAAAATTCATTGCACCTCGACCGCCACCGCCGCCACCGGCTTGTTGCATCACAAAAAAGATTATCAAAATAAAAACCACAGAGATAAGCAAAATGGGCATCATTTGCACAAACCAGCCGGGTCTTGGCGGCGCATTTGTTTCCACCAAAACGGGCGGATAAATGCCCCGCACAAATGTTTCAAACCCTGCAATATTTGGGATATGAACCATGCGTGGCAAATGCCCGTAGCGGTTAACTTCCACAGTGCCTACGTTTTGCACGTCATTGCTGGGGGTGATGATTACGCTGTGTATGCGGTGATGGGTTAAGTCGTACATCAAATCCGCATAGGTGTATGCTTCGGGCGGTTCGGGCGGTTGTAGCCGCTGAAACACCATCACAAGCAGCAAAATAATCATGAACATCAAAATGAGTAGCGTGTAATTTCTCTGGTTTGGATTCACGGATGCACCTCTATTTTAAGTTTTCCGATGAACGGTAGATTTCTGTGTTGTTGCGCATAGTCCAGGCCATAGCCCACCACAAACTCGTCGGGGATTGTGAAGCCTACGTAGTCGGCGCAGGCTTCAACTTTGCGGCGTTCGGGCTTGTCCAAAAGGGCGCAAAGTTTCACACTTTTTGGTAAAAGCCCTGCAAAGTATTCCCTTAGCCACCGTGCAGTATAGCCCATATCCACAATATCCTCAACAATAAGTACGTGTTTGCCTGTTAAATCGGTTTTGATAGGAAAATCCATTTGCAGTTTCCCGGATGATTCGGAACTTTCGCCATAGCTGGAAACTTTAACAAATTCCAGCCGAACGGGCAAGTCAATTTCCCGCATGAGGTCGGCAAAAAAAACAACGCCGCCCTTTAATGCGCATATAAGGGTAAGTTCCTCCCCGGCATAGTCACGGGTTATTTGTACAGCAAGTTCTTTCACCCGCACAGAAATTTCTGATGAAGAGATTAGCTCGGTTATGTTGTGGGACATTTGCACTCCTGCTTTCACATATATTCATACTGATACTAACAAAATCAACAAAACTTCCAAACCCATCCGGTTAGTGACACCAACCAGATGAAACTACAAAATCATGCAAAACGCAAGCCCTAAGCCTAAAGCCAAAATTCCCTACCGGATTACAAAAGCCAAAGCCCCGTCGGGAAATACTTTATCGGATGCGGGGGACAGTGCCCTGCGCGTCCCCCGCATCCGAAAAGTTTTTCCCGAGGTAGGGGCGACAATCCCAGTGTTCTTACTCTAATCGCCCAAGCCCGGCACGCTCCACAGCATCTTGCCCCAGCGGAGTAAGAAGCCAGTCTGCAATTTTGCGAGCGGGTGAGTCTTGTGGTGTGGATGCACGCAAAACGGCGTAATAACGTGTGGTTAAAGGATATTCGCCGGAGAGAATCGTTTCGGCAGATGGGAAAATGCCGTTAAATGAAAGGGGCTTTGTTCGCCCGGCCCAGTGACCGTCTTCCCACTCTTCTTCCCTGTCCCAGGCTTGCCGCAGGAAAAAATACACCGTGTAACCCAGGGCAAAATCCCCGGGCAATCCATCCTCGCCGTATACGCCCCATCCCCCGGTTCGCCCGGCGGCGGCAACCATGTCATCCATGCCGCCAATGTCAAACCGTGCAAGCATCGGATGAATGTCCGTGCCGCCCAGTACCAAATTATCCATTAGCGTTTGCGAACCGCTGTGCGGGTTGCGACTAAGCGGGATAATTCGCCCATAGTCGCCGCCTATTTCTTCCCAATTTGTGATGCTGTTATCAACATAGATTTGCAAAATTTGTTCGTGAGTGATGTCGGAAACAGGATTATCTACCGAGGTGATAAAAATTAACGCCTCTGTTGCAATTGCCGTAAACTCCAGCGCAACTCCCGTTTGCCCAACCAAGCCCAGCACGTGCGCCGACGGCTCCGGCACAAGAATCAAATCAACCTCGCCGGCCAGCAAAAGTTCGTAAGACGGCACGGTGCGTGATGCCTGCCACGGTTGATATCGGTGTTGCATCCATGCGCCCCACTCGTCCTCCACAACGTCTGCCACAAACATATCGTCCATTATTTCCCTAAGCAACGGCAGAGTTGAAGTTGAGCCGTCTATTATGGGGAAATTTGACCCGGTTATGCCAATATCATCGGCAGTTCTGGTAGTGTCGTGGCTGATAGTTGCATCGGGCAAAAATTCCAGACCGTCAAGTGCGGCACGGGCATCTGTGTAGAAATGCTCGTGCAAATCTGCCGGAACGTACAGCATCGCAATAAACAGCTTGCTTCGCCCCGCTACCTCACGGTAATCTCGCCCGTCTTGGCGGAAAATAAACATGGTTGTGGCGTATATGGGGCTGTCGTCAGACCACTGCCACAGGGGCGCAATGAGAGAATACTGCACAACGGTGATACCGTTTGCCGTTACAAAAACCTCGTCTTCCTCGGCGGGATGCACCCAGTTCCAGCGGCCGCCGTACAGGCTGTCTGTGTCAAATTCGCCTCGCCACTCCCGTGGGTGTTCGGATGACGTAGAAATTTCGAAAATGATAGGGATTTGCACTTCGTCAATTGTAGGCCATTCGCTGTGCCAAAGCAGTGCGGAATTTCGGCTTGCACGGTCAAGGGTGTGAAAATTCCATCCTATACTTGGCAACCTAAATTTCACGTCCAAAAATCCGCTTTCAAACACATAGTACGTCTCTGTACACACCAGCACGTCCGGCGAAGGCTCCCCCCCACGCTCTGTTTCCAAAATCTCCAAAATCTCAGATATTTCCGGCGTTTCCGTCTCTTCGTTTCGGTTTGCGCCACAAGCCGCAAACGCAATAATCAGCGCAATAATCAGCAGTTTTTTCATGCAAAAATTTCTCCTTCCGATAGCATAACAGTTATATTTTCGCCGTTTTGTGCCAGGCCAAATTTCGCATTTGTGCGGTTTTTCTCGTCCAAAATCCATAAAATATCGCCGCCGCTTGCAAGCAGTGGAATTGCATCCCTTTGCCCCTGCGGTATTTTTTCGTCCGTAAAATAATCCTGCAATTTTTTCGTAAAAATCGTACCATCCGCACGGGCAAAAGAAATTTTATCCCCCGCCTGCCGTGTGCGCAGATGCAATACACTTGGGATTTTATCACAGGAAAAAGTCTTTGTAAAAGTTCTTGGGTTGCTGTCCGGGGCCCCGGCAGGGGCAAGCCCCTTAACCCCACCATTTGAAAGGGTGATGGTTCTCGAGATTTCGGGGACAAAAGTGGTGGAATTTATGGCAAGTGCATAGCAGAATCCTTTGGGTGACGCAGACGGCGTGGAAAAAACGAGACGGTCATACTCCCGCACGACTATAATGCCCGGCAGATGTGCTTTGCGTCCGGTTTGCCCGCCCGCCAAATCAAGAACCACCGCAATATGTTCGGATGTAATATCCACCAAGTTTCCGCACAAGCGTTCAACAGCAAAACGAACCACCCGCCCGGCAATAGCCGGATGCAGCTTGCGAAGCTCTTTCGCATCCAAATTGATGGGGTCAAGCATGGCCCGACGAATGTCGGCGGCTCGAAGAGCCGTTCCCGCCAACGGCGGGAAGCCTTCCCGTTTCCCCTTGCTGGGGTTCGGGGGTAGCACCCCCGAGGTTTTCGCAGTTATCTCTAAAAAATCCTCATCCTCACGAAGCAAATTTGCAGTGCGGGTGAGATTTTTTTTTGCATTCGAATTAATGTCGCTTTCGAGTAGCGGCAAAATTATGTTTCGCACACGGTTGCGTGTAAAATCGGAGGAAAGATTTGTGGAGTCCGTCAAAAATTCAATTTTTCGCTCGTGCAGAAATTTTTCAATTTCCAGGCGTGGCACGTCTATCAGCGGGCGTATAATATCGCCGTTTGTAGGCGGAATGCCGCAAAGCCCACGAAGCCCCGCACCACGGCACAGGTTCATAAGAATTGTCTCGGCATTATCATCACGGTTATGCCCCACAGCGATTTTTGTACGCCCCGTCCCATAGGCTTGCGCCGCAATCTCTCCGCCACGCACCCCGTCATTGCGGGCTTGACCCGCAATCCCCTCTTTCCGTGCCGCTTCAAGAAATCCATACCGCAGTTCCCTAGCCGCTTCTTCCGTCCCAATTTTATGTTCCGCAGCAAATTTTTTCACATCTGCATGAAAAACCCGCACCGTAACACCCATATCATCGCAAAATTTTCGCACAAAAATTTCGTCACGTTCCGATTCTGCGCCACGCAGACCATGGTTAACATGAACAGCACAAATCTCACCAAGTTGCAATTCATCCCTTAGCTCGAAAAGCATCAAAAAAAGCGCAAGCGAATCCGCCCCGCCACTTAACGCAACAAGAACATTATCGCCCCGCAACAACATATGGTATTTCCGCAACGTACCAACAACAATTTCACGCATCGGGCAAACTCCCTTGCCCCCTTTATTTTTGAGCGGTTAGTTCTTCATATTTGAGTTCATCAATATCTGCCTTTTCATATTCGCCCATATGGGAATATGCCACCCCTCGGTTATTGTATGCGTTAGCGTAATCTGGGTTAATATCAATGGCTTTGGTAAAATCCTCAATTGCGCGTGCCGTATCACCCGTGAATAAATGAACAATCCCTCTATTATTGTGAATGTACGCATTATCGGGATGCAGGGCGATTTCTTTTGCAAAATACTGAAGGCATTCATCAATTTCGTCAAGGCAAAATAGGCACGTGGCTATGGTGTAATATACATCCAAGCCATGTTTTACATTGATTTTTTCTACTATCCTCAAATCATTTAGTGCTTCATCGTAATTGTTTAAGTCATACAGGGATATTAATCCCATCAAAAAGCGAATGCGGGCAGTCAGTAACTTGCTACTGCCTCCAATTGCCACCGCATGGACAAGGCTTAGCAGTGCCTCCATTGGCTTGCCTTGATATCGCTTGCATATTGCCAGCGCATACAAGTCATTGCGAGAGACCGACTTCGTTTTCGATTTTTTCTCAAGTACGGCACAAAAATCTTCAACACTTTTCTTGCCACTCAAGCGATTTAATTCATGTTTTGTGAACTCTCTACCCATGCCCGCAATAAACGCATACCTTGGTTTACCTGTAACCTCCTGTTTCTTCGCTTCCAACATCTCCGCATCCAATATTTTGCCAAACAACTTGTAATAGTCAGATTTTATCGGGCTGTCCAGTCGTATATTCGACTCATCCGTTGTTAGTATATGCTCATTGTTTTCCACTTCACGAGCCGTGTGTATTACAGTAATATCATCCGCCGTTAATGCCGGGTCGCCAATCTTGTTGATAAGCCTTTTTATGATTTCAGGCTCTTTCTTGGGGTCGGATATACGGGTAAGGGCACAAAAAACATCCGTTGGCACTCCACTTACCTTAAACTGCGTAGTCGCTTTAATATGACCATACATCAGCTTAGAGCCATGAAAATTTTCATTATTGTTTGCCATAAGCAAAATTGCCGCATCCGAAATAAAAGAGCAACAAACTTTGCTTACTATGGTAATGCCCGCACGGGAATCCAAAAGAAGAAAATCCGGTTTAAGCTGCGTTCTTATTTGTTGCTTTAACAACTCAAATATAAACAAGCCCTCTTTATTTTCGCCCGTAAATATATCAATCCAATCCAACGTGCCCAACTTTTCCCAATACTCGCCGCCAAGCCCCTTGCCCGCACTCATCAGCTTAATGTACCCGTATCGAGATTTTTTGCAGTCATAAAAATACTCCGTAATAGACTCCGGAGGTTTGTCACTCCAGCACAAATCAATATAATCCACCGTTCCCGGCTTGCTATGGTCAATTTTTTCTGCCGGCAACAACTTATGTATTATCCCCGGTGCTTCAAGGTCAAAATCAACCACACACACACGAAAATTACACTCCATCAAACGCTTTGCAGTGTACGCCAAAGCAAGCGAACGCCCAACCCCGCCTTTGTAGGAGTAAAATGCCACGGTTTTCATGCGGCTTTCGACTCCATATCAGTTTCCACAGAAAACAAGCCGCAAACGGCTGCTTTGAATCGCCCTTGAGCTGTATGCGCAATATCCCACAATGTCGCACTGGACGACAAGACCTCGTATTTTTCGCCGGATTGGCTTTTTTTTATATTGTTTATGCCGTCACTGATGATTGCTCTCATTTCTTTACGGTGGTCACTCAAGCTACTTTCAATAACCTCCGATACATCACGATTTTCCGCTTTGGCTATGGACTGCACACGCTTGAGATTTTCATCCAACTTTTTCATGAATTCTGGGTTATCAAACATGGTCATGGCTGTCAGCCCTTTCCGCTACAAATCGCAAATGCTCTATCGGTTCATCGCAAAGAAAATCAAAGATTAACTCTTGTGCAATGCAATCCAACTTTGCTAACGCTTCTCTGTCGATATCTTTTAATTCCTCCGTGTTGCCGATTCCGCTATTAGTAAGTGTTTTGGCATACACATCCCAGCATATTTTCATAACTCTCGTCTGCATAGCATCATGATGTTCTTTCGACATTCGCATAAAATCGTCAGATTTTTGTATGAAAAAGAGATTGCCGTTGTGTCCACAAACCGCAATATCTTTGCCATGCAGTTCATAGCGGAAGAATATATCATAATCTCCGTATGACGGAGGACGGCTGTTTGGATGGTTGTGAAATATCGCCAAAAATCTTTCTTCGTTTTTGCACGTTTCAATTTTTTTTCTGTAGTCTTTAATTTCTTTTTTCAACTTGCCGACTTCTTCGCCGTCAACTTCGGTTTTCGTACCTTGCGCAAATTTGAAAAAGCTACTTCCCTCCACAGTATCCCCCGCATAGAGCCTTTCAAGTTCATTTTCCGCTCCATAATCAAAAATTATTTCCAAATATTTTCGAAATAACCCATGCTCGCTCGGCTTGATATATTTATCTATGTTCCGGAAATTGCAAAAAAGTATTTCTTTCACAGCACCCACCTCATCTACTTCATTTGCGTGGAGGGATTACTCATACACCAACAGCGAGCGAGTGTCGTTGCCTTTCAGGATTTCACGACCGCCGAGGGTTGCAAGCTCTATGAAGAAAATGCTTGCGACAACCGTGCCGCCCATTTCTGTAATTAGGTCGATTGTGGCTTTTGCTGTGCCGCCTGTGGCAAGCAAATCGTCCACCAGCACAAAGCGTTTGCCCGGCGTTACCGCATCACGGTGGATTTCGATTATTGCCGCACCATACTCCAGGCTGTACTGTTTGCGCTGTGTTTCCGCAGGCAGTTTGCCCGCCTTGCGTACCGGCACAAACCCCTTGCCTAAATTGTACGCCAAAGGCATCCCAAAAATGAAGCCACGAGATTCCGGACCCAGAACGGCATCAAATTCCACATCTGCCAGGAGAGTCGCCATAGAATCTACGGCAGTTTTTAGGGCGGCGGGGTCGTTCAAAACGGTGGTTATGTCCCTGAAGAGTATGCCCGGTAGCGGAAAATCCGGCACATCTCGAATAATTTTTTTCAAATCCATGAGGTTTCCTCTTTCAAATCTTTTTTGGGTTTCATACATATTCCCCGGTCTTTTGGGGAAAAATATTTCCAAAACCGTACGAAAGGAGTGTTTTCATGATTAATTGTAGCGTTAAATCTTGCTCGCACAATGACCAGTCCAACCACTGCAACCTTTCTGATATTACCATTGGTTGCACAACATCCACCCCGCACAAATGCAGTGAAACGGAATGCGACAGTTTTCAAGAGTGTAAGTAAAGTTCTCGGGGGTAGAAACTTTTTTGAGAAAAAAGTTTCTA
>Ga0209755_10007955_pt1 | contig 11430 bp, 12 predicted proteins | sample TergutCo191P1_FD_187301 | JGI IMG/M metagenome (GOLD analysis project Ga0209755, IMG submission 187301) | Cornitermes sp. P1 segment gut microbial communities from Petit-Saut dam, French Guiana - Co191P1 (SPAdes) (version 2) | ecosystem: Host-associated > Arthropoda: Insects > Digestive system...
GCGTCGGTGGCCGCACTGATCGACGCAGCGCTCAAGGCTTACGACCAAGGGAACCTTGATGTCGCCATAAAACGCTTAAGCGAAGCAATTGCGCTGGATCCGGGTGACCATAAAGCCTACGAGCTTAGGGGGAATGCATACCACTTAACAGGCCAGTACGACCAAGCGATCCGCGACTGTAGCGAGGCGATCAGGCTGGACCCGAAAAGTTACTTTGCCTACGGTACACGCGGGAATGCATATAAAAGTAAAGGCCAACTCGATATGGCCATCAAGGACTGCAGCGAGGGGATCAGACTAAATCCATGTATTAACGAGCTCTACCAGTTCAGGGGGGACGCATATCGCATGAAAGGCATGGATGACATGGCGATCCGCGATTGCAACGAGGCGATCAAGCTGAACCCGCACAACTCCTATGCATACGGCACCCGCGGAAGCGCATATGCGTGTTCGGGTCAACTCGACAAGGCGATCCGCGACTGTAGCGAGGCGATCAAGCTGAACCCTCTCAATGCGTTTTCCTACAATGTCCGCGGAAGCGCGTATGCCAGCACGGGCCAATTCGACAAGGCGATCCGCGACTGTAGCGAGGCGATCAAGTTGAACCCTTGCGATTCCCTTGCATACGGCACCCGCGGATCGGCCTATGGTTCCCAGGGCCTGTACGACAAGGCGCTTGCCGACTGCAACAGGGCACTCGAACTGAACCCCGGAAACACCTATGCCTACGGGGTTCGCGGGACGGTCTACAATGCGTTGGGCATGGCCGACAAAGCGGGCTACGACTACAAAAGGGCGGGATCGGCCTACAGCGATTGCGCTTCCTACGGCACCAGGGGAACCGCGGTCGCGGCCAACGCGGGGGCGAAAACGTGCCAGGAGATTCTGAAACGCTGCTGCATGATTGCGTTAAGATGCATACGATAACGGGATGACAAGGAGACGAACATGAAAAACATGAAAAAAACATTGACGACAATCGCAATCGCTGCGGTCGTGCTTTCCGCGGTTTCCTGCGCCTCGGTACAGAGGCCGCCCGCGGACGCGATCGCCCTGTTCGACGCGGTGGAAAGCGCTGCGGAAACGCTTGCGCGGGACATTCCCGCCGGAACCCGCGCCGCGGTCGTCGCGTTCGAGTCGGAGAACGAGGGTCTGTCCGCCATTATCATGGAGGCGCTTTCCGGCGCGCTCCACGGCCATGGGGTGGAAATCGCGGATCGGCGAAGCCTCGGGTTCGTCCTCGCGGAACTCGATCTTTCCATGGACGGATCGGTGAGCGACGAGGCCGCGCTGTCGGTCGGTCGCTTCCAGGCCGCGCAGGTCGTGATCGCCGGGAGCCTTTTCCGCGTCGGCGCGGCGGCGCATCGTCTGGACGTGCGGGCGATCGTCGTCGAGACCTCGGCCCGCGCAAGCTCCCCGAGTTTCGCAGTGCGCGACGACGGGGATTTGCGGGGGATGCTCGCGGCCGCCCCCGCGCGGCCGGCTCCCGCCGCCGAAACCGGCCCGCCGAGAAGCGCGGGGGCATTTCTGGACAGGGGCTTTCTGTTCTTTGAACGCCGCGACTTCGAGACGGCCTTGCAGGAATTCACCGAGGCGATCCGCATGGATCCGAACCTTGCGAGCGCGTACCTCATGCGCGGCCTGACCCGCTACCGGCGCGGGGACTTCACCGGGGCCATCGCGGACTACACGCAGGCGATCCGGCTGGATCCCGACTGGGCCATCGCGTACAACAACCGCGGTCTTGCGCACGACGGTCGCGGGGAATTCGCCCAGGCCATCTCGGACTTCACCCAGGCGATCCGGCTGAACCCCAACTTCGCCAGCGCGTTCAGCAACCGCGGCAATGCGCATCTGAGCCGCAGCGAGTTCGACAGCGCGTTCGCCGATTACAATCAGGCGATCCGACTGAACCCCGATCACCCCGACGCGCATTTCAACCGCGGCACCGCGCATTTGAGCCGGGGCGAGTTTGGCCGCGCGATAGCCGATTTCACCGTGGCGATCCGGCTGAACCCGAACGACCACAGGGCTTTCGTCAACCGCGGCAACGCCCACCGCGATGCGGGCTATCTGGATCTGGCGATCGCCGACTACGAGGCCGCCCTGCGGATAAGCCCCAACAGCGCGATGGCGCGGCAGAACCTGGAGGCCGCCCGCCGGCTTCGGGGGTTGTAGGCCAAGCCGGACGGTCGCACCGGCCACGGATTTGATTGCGTAAATAGCGTCGATTGCGGCGCGAAGCTCGATTAATATTACTGATGAGGAGTTTGACATGAAATGTCTTAGTTGTGGTGCCGAGGTTAAGGAAGGCACGAAGTTTTGTAACCAGTGCGGCGCGGATCAGGCCAAGTTAAGGGCCACGGCGGAGAAGGCGGAGGCGGAGAAGGCCGCTGCGGAAAAAGCCGCCGCCGAAAAAGCGGCCGCGGTGAAAGATGCGGCACAGGACGCATACCAAAAGGGCAAGGATTTTTATGACATCAAGGATTACGACAACGCCATCGGCAAGCTTTCCGAGCTAATCGCAATCGGCGAAGGAAAACTATCATCTGGTTCCGGGGGCGCGGGATACGGCGTTCATTTGATAGACAACCGGACGAGCGCCGACGCGTACCGTTGCAGGGGCGAATCCTACAGGGTCAAGGGCCAACACTACAATGCGATTGCCGACTTTACCAAAGCGATCGGCCTTGAACCCAAAAGCGCATTCGCATACGAAAGAAGGGGCGATTGCCACATGAAGACGGGCCAATTCGAAAAGGCTGTCAATGATTTTAACATCGCGCTCAACATCGATCCCGAAAGCGTTTTCGCGAAGGAAGGGTTGGAAAAAGCTGGCGCGGAAAAAGCGGCGGTCGATAACGCAGACAAAGAGGTCGAAAAGGGCATAGCGTGTGGCAATAAAGGCGACTGGGACGGCCAGATAAACCACTGTAGCGAGGCTATCAAGCTGAATCCTGGTCTTGTCCGTGCCTATCGATGGAGGGGAGAGGCATACCGAAGGAAAGGCCAATATGATCAGGCGATCAGCGACTGTACCGAGGCCATAAGGCTTAACCCGACCTCTGGTGCCTACAACACCAGAGGGGATTCATACCTTAGCCAAAAACAGTATGACAAGGCAATCGCCGATTTTGGCAAGGCGATAAACCTTGACGCAGATTATGCCTATGCCTACCAGCAAAGGGGAGAGGCATACCGGATGAAAGGCCAGCATGACCAAGCGATCGGCGATGCAAACGAGGCAATCAAGCGCAATCCGACCGCCTTTGCCTACAACACCAGAGGGGCCTCATACCGTATGAAAGGCCAGTATGACCAGGCAACCGGCGACTACAACGCCGCACTCAATATCGATCCGGAAAACACCTTTGCAAAAGAAGGATTGCGTCTTGTTTCCGGGGCACGAAAAGCAGCGGCGGCGAAGGCTGCGGCGGACAAGGAAGCGGCGGAACAAATCGCTGCTGCCAGATTCATGTATGCATCGTACGGCGGTGGAAAGGTTCGTTACGAAGCGAAAGAAGGTCAATATGTTGAGGAAGGTGATTGGGTGTTTAACATAAAATCAGGCCCACTCGATTTTGATGGTACCTCTTATGACGCAGGAGTATCCGGAAAGGTGCATTACGCTGTTCCCAACGGCAGCAAGGTTAAGTCTGGAGACCTTGTTGCGACGATTTTATAGAGGCGCAACGGTGCCTGTCACGGGGACGCGAAGTGACAGACACCATTTTTGAATCCCCTCCGTGCGAGGTGACTGTCACTTTTTCACTACCGTCGGTATGTATGCAATCCCACTGGATAGCCCTCGGGTACGCGAAGTGACAGACACCATTTCTGAAACCCCTCCGCGCAAGGTGTCTGTCACTTTTTCACTACCGCTGGCTTGTACGCAACCCCACCGGGTAGCCCTCACACCGGGGACTTTCCAGTCCAAGGTATAGCCAAGGCAGAAAAGGAGTAAAGGTATGCTAAAACAAATCGGAGTGCGTTCTGGTGCGGTAAAATCACCCGATGGCCAATGCGATGCGGAGGGCGGCGTTCACTTCTTCCATTTTTGCGGCCGAAAGATGACCGACGTAATCGGTAAGCAGGGATTTTCTGATGCTTGCCAAGTCGTCGCAAAAGATTGCGCTGTCGTGTTTGAGCCCTTCGTCCGTGCCTACCTCTACCTGCGTTGGGAAGCCCCTGTAATTGGAGTAAACAGGCGCACAGACAACGGTGGAAAAGCCATAATCTATAAGCGGCTGTCTAGAGACGACCAGGAATACCCGATTCGCCTTGGGGTCATTCTTGGATCCTTTGTAAACACGGTAAAGGTCGCCGCGCTTCACGGTTCAAGTTCCTGGTACGAAAGCACGTCGAGGGCTTCGCGGTTTAATTCATCGGCGTGGAGCCTGAACAGCTCCCGCTCCTCGTCCTCGGTCATTACTGGCTTTTTCCCGCCTTTGACCGGCGTAAAGGTAAGAATGACGGGGCCGGTGGGCACTTCGCAGGGGACGGTAATCCGGCGGTCGGCCGGGATTTCCACGGTTTGCGTTATGGTCATGGGGCAAGTATAGCGTGGATTTTTGGTATTTGCAAACGATAAGGAAGATCAAGAAGGAAAATGAGGATGAAACAGCCACACACACCGGACAATCTTTTCGCCCAAAGGGGCCATGGAACCGCCGATCAACCAACGAAGATCGGCGGTTCCATATCACAACGCAATGATATGAAAAGGGGTGGTCTTCAAGGTGACAACGGATGGGAAGATGGCGTTGCCGTTTTGGAGCGGAACTCCCGGATAATATCCTCCGGCGATTTGCCGCTTTCCAGCATCGCGACGATATTCCCTTCGCCCTTGCCCACGCCAATTTCTATGCCTTCGACTTTGCCCTGGGCGAGCCAAGCCATCTGGGCCTCTTCCAGGTTCCATTCCGTTATCAGCATATTCAAAACCTCCGAACTGTTGGCCTCCAAAAACAGCCGTAATATGTCCTACAGGGCGTTGGAAAGCGTGTTGATGTCGATTGGAACGTCCGGCGTCTATGGCGGAGTACAGTTGGCGCAGGGTGTCCTTGTCGCTGAAAAGGCGGGAGAAGATGCTGTCCTTGTGTTTCTCGTTCGCGCTCATGTTGGGTAGTTTAAGGCATTTCTCGGGGGAATGCAACGACGACGGAGGGTACGCGAAGTGACAGACACCATTTTTCAGCCCCTCCGCCTCCCGGGGTGCCTGGGAGCTTCCCTGTCCCGGTACGCCACAGTGTGGTTTTGGCCCAACCGACATCTTATTTTTGCAAGGAGAAAAACATGAACGCCTTTCACAGCAACTGGACAAAGCCCTTTTCGCTGCGCAACCCCGGCAAGCCGTACTCCATCGAGGACTACGACCTGCTCACCGCGATCCTTTCCGCGCTGCAATGGAGGAAGTACAACGGCGGCATAAAAATGATCACCGACAGCATCGGTGCGGAATACTACCACCGGCTGGGCCTTTCGCATATCTGGGACCTGGGAGTAACGACCGGCCTTGACGCACTGGACGGCGAGGCCATTTTCCCCCTGTCCTTTTGGGCGGCGGGAAAGATTTTCGCGCTCCGGCAGCAGCCCGCCCCCTGCATGATGATCGACACGGATTTCATCGTGTGGAAACCCCTTGCCGCCCGGGTAAGCGGCGTTACGCTTTCGGTGGCGCACCGCGAGGATCTGTTCGACTGGATATACCCCGAAAGGCAGTTTTTCAACATGGACGCAAGCTACCGGTTCCCAGCCGAATGGGACTGGACGGTTCTTCCGTGCAACACCGCCCTGCTGTACATCGCCGACGAAAATTTCAAGGATCATTACACGTCCGAATCGATAAGGTTTATGCGGAACTTGCGTGAAACCAAGGACATCACCGCCGAGATGGTATTCGCGGAACAGCGTCTTTTGGCGATGTGCGCCGCCGCCAAAGGTGTGCGGGTTAAAACCTTTCTGGACACGGACAACCTCGACACCCAGACTTCCTTTACCCACGTCTGGGGATTGAAAAAGGAACTGCAAACGGATCCAGAAAAACGCCGCGAGTTTTGCGAAAGTTGCGCAAGAAGAATCCACGGCGATTTCCCCGAGGAAATACCCGTTCTGGAAAAAATCGAAAGTTTGAGGCCTTACTTGTGGGGAGGTGCGGAATGACAAACACTCGAATACGCGAAGTGACCGAATACGCGAAGTGACAGACACCATTTTTGAAACACTTCCGCGCGAGGTGACTGTCACTTTTTCACTACCGTCGGTATGTATGCAATCCCGCTGGATAGCCCTAGCACCGGGAGGCGGCGCGCACGTTCTGCGCATTTATTCCAGTGGGCGCATCGCATTCTGGTGTGCCAGGGAGTTTTCCAACTCCAGATGTATGGTGATGGAAGATCAAGAAGGAAAATGAGGATGGAACAGCCGCACAGCCCGGACAATCTTTTCGCCCAAAGGGGCCATGGAACCGCCGATCAACCAACGAAGATCGTCGGTTCCACATCACAACGCAATGATATGAAAAGGGGTGATTTTCAAGGTGACAACGGATGGGAAGAGGGCGTTGCCGTTTTGGAGCGGAACTCCCGGATAATATCCTCCGGCGATTTGCCGCTTTCCAGCATCGCGACGATATTCCCTTCGCCCTTGCCCACGCCAATTTCAATGCCTTTATCCATGCCCTCGACCCTACCCTGGACGAGCCATGCCATTTGCGCCTCCTCCAGGTTCCACTCCGTTATCATCATATTCAAAACCTCCGAACTGTTGGCCTCCAAAAACAGCCGTAATATGTCCTACAGGGCGTTGGAAAGCGTGTTGATGTCGATTGGAACGTCCGGCGGCAGTTCCACGCCCTCTATGGCGGAATACAGTTGGCGCAGGGTGCCCTTGTCGCTGAAAAGGCGGGAAAAGATGCTGTCCTTGTGTTTCTCGTTCGCGCTCATGTTGGGTAGTTTAAGGCATTTCTCGGGGGAATGCAACGGCGACGGAGGGTACGCGAAGTGACAGACACCAATTTTGAAACACTTCCGCAGATGGTGACTGTCACTTTTTTACTACAGATTGTCAAAGACACGAAAGGTATCATGGAATATGATACCTAGACCGAAATCGAACGCGGCAGGCGCGGGGTTCTTCATAAAATGCGGCGTGAAACCCGCCGCCCCGGTTTATGCGCATCCGGTGGTCAGATTCGCCAATCTCGAATGGCTGGTGCTTGACGCGCGCAAAGGCAGAAGGCTGTTGCTGACTAAAAACGCCATCGAATCGCGCGTGTACGACGACGCCAACATGCCCAAGCCACCGGAGTACTACGCTCCCGCCTTGCCGGTGACATGGGAGACATGCTCTCTGCGCAAATACCTGAACGGCGAATTCCTTGAAAGATTCACGGCCAAACAACGAAAAAGGATAGCCAAGACGAAAGTCGTCAATCCGGACAATCTGTGGTACGGCACCCCGGGCGGCGCTAAGACCGTGGACAAGGTGTTTCTGCTGAGCGCCGAGGAATTGGACAGGTATTTCGGCGACAGCGGCGATTACCTTAACAAAAGGCGGCATACCGGTGAAGCCGTCGGCAGCGACCCCAACGGTTTTGGAATTTTCATGGGCCGCGGCGCCAGTATCTTTTCGAACAGCCATGACGCGGAAAGGGTTGCGATGTGCCGGGATAATCGCAGAAGGGAGTATTGGTGGCTGCGGTCCCCCGGCGGCGATCGCGGTAACGCGGTCACGGTCTGTGCCCCGGGCTGCGCTTGCCTGAATGGCGCCGGGGTCAACCTTGACTACGGCGTTCGTCCCGCCTTGTGGCTGAAACCGGCGTCGCCAAGATTGCGGTCATTGATTTTCGGGCCGGGTTGAAAAGCAATGTGTCAGGAATATGAAACCCGGGAAAGGAGCGGAAAAGGGAGGCGCGACGGTGAGGCCGTGTCAAATCTAAAAACAAACCAACAAGGGACTACGATTCCCCCAGCGTAAAATAATCATCCCGCTCGGGCAAATACCCCTTTTACTTTTTGTGCAGTGTGGGCATTGGGGACATCGGCAGTTGGAAAAACAGGTGTAAATCGGTATAATGAGACCCGTGTTGAAGAAATTCGTGGGGTTTTGAGATGCTGGCAACATCATATGGGCATTCTGCATGTTTTGAGCATAATTGTCAAGCGGCTAAGTGAAAATCATTTGCTAGTGGCTGACAACGGAGAGGGGAAACATAACCATGGTACAGGAAGTAATCACAAACGTGGCATCACAGGATTTCAGCCGGGCCAGGGGCAAGGCGATACTTTCGGAAATCCAGCACTTCATGAACACCGACAAGGACAGGCTTCTTTCGTTCAACGACGTAAAGGAAGTCCTAAAGCCGCAAAACCAGGCGTACCTTGGCCTTCAAACCGTGCCGATCAAGCTGATTGTCGGCAGCGAGGGCCGTTACCGGGACTTTAACCGTTACTTTCTGCCCAAGGCGGATCACCTGCGCAGTCGCTGGGTACGGGTGGATGAAGCCCATCTGCGGGACATCATCCTTCCTTCCGTTTTGCTTTACGAGATCGGGGGCGTGTACTTTGTCCGGGATGGCAATCACCGCGTTTCCGTGGCGAAGATGCAGAACGTGGAGTTCATCGACGCGGAGGTGATCGGCCTTGCCTCGGAAATAAACATCCAGCCAGGCATGACCATCGACCAACTGCGGGATGCGCTCATTGCCTACGAAAAAAATATTTTTTACGAGAACACAAAGTTCGGCGAACTCACGGACGACACCTCCCTTGACTTTAGCACGCCCGGCCGTTACGATGTGATTTACAATCATATTCTTGTGCACAAATATTTTTTGAACGAATCGCAGGAAAAGGAAATCCCGCTTTCCGATGCCATTGTTTCGTGGTACCAGAACGTGTACAGCCCGACGATCGAGGTAATCCGCAAACAGAGGCTTTTGTTTAGTTTCCCGGGCAGAACCGAAGGCGACCTGTATGTCTGGATTGTCAAGCACTGGGATTTTCTAAAAAAGAAATACCGCGGTTATGCGCTCAGTGCCGCCGCGGGCGATTTTTCGCGGAAGTACGGCAAAAGTGATGGCGGGCTTTTCCGGTTTCTTGTGCTGTTTCTGGACCGCGTTTTCGGCAGGACGGAAAAAGGGAAGGGGTGATGGCAGTTTTATCGATTCAGTCCCATGTGGTTTATGGTCATGCCGGAAACACGGCGGCGGTTTTTCCCATGCAGAAGCTGGGGCGAGAGGTGTGGGCGGTCAACACGGTGGAGTTTTCCAACCACACGGGTTACGGTGAATGGCGCGGAAAAATTCTTGGGGGGGAACTTGCCGAGGAGCTTGTGACGGGCATTGAGGAAAGGGGGGTGCTCCCCGGCTGCGAGGCGGTGCTTTCCGGCTACATGGGCGATGCTACCGTTGCGCGGGCGATTGCCGGCGCGGTGCGGAAGGTTCGCGCCGTCTCGCCCAAGGCGCTGTACTGTTGCGACCCGGTGATGGGCGATGTCGGCAGGGGCATTTACGTCAAGCCGGACATTCCCGCGATGTTCAAGGACGAGCTTGTCTCGCTTGCCGACATCGTTACCCCCAACGAGTTCGAACTTGAAACCCTCACCGGCATTGGCATCCGCGGGTTTGACGATGTGCGGTGCGCCATCGACGCGCTTCACGAGAAAGGCCCAGGCATCGTGCTTGTTACCAGCTACCGCGGTGCGGAACTCGGCATGGCGCGGATTGGGATGCTCGCCTCGGACAATAGCGGGCTTTACATGACGCAAACTCCAGAACTGCCGATCACCACTGCGGTGGCGGGATCCGGGGATCTCACCGCCGCGGTGTTTCTTTCCCGCTACCTCGAAACCGGCGATGTGCGGAAATCTCTGGAACTCTGCACGGCGTCGGTTTTCGGCATTCTGGAAGCAAGCTGGCAAACCTTTCTCGCCGCCCAGGGGGATGCGAATGCGCCAACCTCAAAGCTGATGGAACTGCGAATAATTCAGGCGCAAGGGGAACTCAACAACCCTTCCCGGTTTTTTGAAGCGCACAGGATATAGACGTTTTATGAAGCCTAGGGACAAACCAGACTGGACGGCGCAGGTGCCCTACGACCGCTTTTTCGACTTTATCGCACCCGATGCCGATCGTTTCGCCGTGCTTTTCGAGCATGTCCAACACCTCGACCTGAACACCCTGGTTGTTTCCATCGAGGGCAATCGTCACTTTTTCCTTTTCCCGGGCTGGATCAACCTGAAGCTGTCCCCTGGCAGCGCCTTCCCTTTCCGGGGCGAGAACCCCATCGTTCTGACCGCGCATTACGACCGGGTGGACGGAAGCCCCGGAGCGAACGACAACAGCGCGGCGGTTTTCATGCTGCTAAAGACCGCGCTTCGGCTTGGCGAGCTGGGCCTTGACCGGTGGATAATCGTTTTCACCGACAAGGAGGAACTGCTCAGTGGCGAGGGTATTCGGGAGCAGGGGTCGTACAGTCTGGCGAAAAAACTCTGCCGGTTGGGTCTGGAAAATGCGCAGGTTTTCAACTTTGACGCCTGCGGAACCGGCGAAACTTTCGTCGTGTCCAGCACCGCCGACTATCTTCTGGAGAAAAACCTAAAACCAAGTTTCCGAAAGACACGCCAACGGATGAAGGCCCTGCGGGAAAGGGTTTTCGACACCGCCCGCAACCTTCACATAAGCCACATACTTTCGGTTCCCACCCCCTTTTCCGACGACGCGGGTTTTCTGCAAGGGGGGATACCCTCACAGACCATTACGATGCTTCCCTCCAGCGAGGCCGCCCCTTTCGCCTCGCTTCTTCGCAACCGCCCCGAGTTTGCCGACGCGGTAATTGCCGGCATGTCGAGGGATTCCGCCGACCGACAGCTTCTGCCGGAAACCTGGCGTTGCATCAACAGCCCCGCGGATGATCACCTGCGGCTTACGCCAGAGAACTTCGAGAGGATTGTGCGCTTTGCGGTGGAGCTTTGCAGGGGGTAGGAAAGCCCCATGAGCGCACTCAACCGACCGAAAACGCCGCACGAAAATTCCCCTCGATAACCCCCTCCAACTCCCCCGCAGTCGCCCCTTCGCACCCCGCCTCGCAGCGCAGCGCGGCAATGGTTTCCAGAATGCGCGGCAGATCGCCGTGCCCGGAAAAACCCGCGCCACGCAAAGGCTGGTAGGGCGCATCCGTTTCCGTAAGCAACCGGCCAGCCGGGAAACTCGTGCAACAGCGCATCGCATCGCGGTGGTTCAATGCGACGACTGTGCCGAACGAGAAAAACGCGTTGATTCCGCGTCTCAGCAAGGCCTCCCCCTCGTTCATCGTGCCGGGCCACGAGTGGAAAATGACCGCGGCGCACTTCCTTAGCGCGGGGGCGTGGGCGAAAACCTTGTGCATCGCCCGGCGAGCGTGAACCACCAGCGGCAGCCCGTGGCGC
>Ga0209755_10007956_pt1 | contig 11429 bp, 12 predicted proteins | sample TergutCo191P1_FD_187301 | JGI IMG/M metagenome (GOLD analysis project Ga0209755, IMG submission 187301) | Cornitermes sp. P1 segment gut microbial communities from Petit-Saut dam, French Guiana - Co191P1 (SPAdes) (version 2) | ecosystem: Host-associated > Arthropoda: Insects > Digestive system...
GGGGGGGGGGGGGGTAGAGATTCACTAAATTTCATCATCAGAAGGATATTGGTTCTAACACTGCTTGGCGGTGTGTTTTTATTCTCTGGGCCAGACCCCGTGAGTGCCGCTGGCACTCCATGTTCCGTTACGCCAGTCATGAGCGAAGCAGACCTAAACACTTGCATCGCCGAAGCCCCCACCGACAATAGCGAGTTCACCATTACCCTCGGGGCAGATTTTAACATTACGGCAGCTAAGAACATTGTGGCTGGTAATAATATTACAATCACCAGCACCAACTCAGCTAGTCCGGCCACATTGACACGAAACCCCGGCCTTACCGGACGACTGTTTCTCCTAAATCTCACCTCACCCGCTACTGCCACTCTCACTATCGACAGCGTCATCATCGACGGCAACAATCAAACCGCCAACGCCAATAACCAACTAATCTACACTGATGGCAACGGCAATGTAACATTGAACCTCACGGGAGGCACGGTGCTCAAAAACAACAACACGACGTCGAGCGGCAGCGCAATCAGAATCAGCAACGCCAATCACAAACTAAACATGACAGACGATACGCAGATCACCAACAATACAGCGTCAACCGCTGGCGGAGTATATATCGCTGGTACGTTTGCTATGAGCGGCAACGCCACTATCAGCGATAATCGATCTAATGGTCATACTGGTGGCGTCACGATCACAGCGAGCGGCACGTTTACTATGAGCGGCAATGCCACCATCAGCAACAATACAGCAAACGCCAGTGGTGGCGGGGTGTATATCTCTGGCACCTTCACTATGTCTGGCGGGAAAATCAGCGGCAACACAGCCATTGTCGCCAATGGCGGCGGGGGCGTCAATATGGTCGGCAGCGCAGCAACATTCACCATGACCGGCGGCGAAATCAGCGGCAACACAGCCACCAATGGTGGCGGCGTACGAGTCGACGATAGCAGTACATTCATCATGCAAGGCGGCACCATCAGCAGCAATACCGCCGCCTACGGCGGCGGAGTATATGTGGGAGATGGAACCCTGGGCGGCGCAAATCTTGGCACCGGAACTTTTACTCTGACGAACGGCAACATCACCAACAACATCGCCAACCAAAATGGCGGCGGGATATTTACCGCAGATTATGGCAACTTGACCATCGGAGCCAGCGCGATATTCGCAGGCAACCGTGCGTCGTTTGCTAGCCCCACCCGAAATCCGGCGAATGATGCCGTGTATGCAGCGAACATCCTGAGCACCAACTGGACTACGCCTTTTATTCAGGGCTATAACAACTACGACATCAACCACGACTATGCACCCAACGCGCCAAGCACTGGCCTATTTGGCAGTCAGATCAGCGGCGCAACAATCTCAGCCCTCTCCTTCATAGCTAGCGGCACAATAATCGCCACAATATTCGTCCTCTACCGCACCCGACCCAAACATTTCTAAAATCGAAATGAATTAATTTGAAGGCGAAGCCACTTACCTCAGCTTCAAATATTTCCCCGTCGCCAGCACCGCCGACACCACGCCCACCAACATCCCTGCCGCCACCAGACCCGCCACAATCAACCACCACCATTCCCACATAAACGCCACTGTCGGATCCAACGCCCCATCAAACCCTCCGTCCAGCATCGCCACGCCCGCAAACACCAACCCCGCCGCCAATGCCCCCGCGAGCAACCCATACATCATCGCCTCCACCAAAAACGGCCCGCGCACAAAACCCTTGCTCGCACCTATCAACTTCATCATATAGATCTCTTCCTTGCGATTAAAAATCGCCATCCGAATCGTATTAAACACCACCAATATGGCAATCACGCCAAACACCCCCGCCGCCACCAACCCACCAAATTCCACACCTCGCATAACGCTCGCTATTTTGTCTATCGTCTCGCGATGCGAACTCGAAAAACTCGGCGGCCGCGCATCCAACATCCCCGCCATCACTTCGTCGTTATACACAAAATGCTCCAACTCGCCCGGATCATTCAAATCCGCAATCTTCACATTTAGCGTCCACGGCAGCTTATTTGGCGCCTCGCGCATCGCCTCTATCAAATCCCGATCCGCAATATTCTCATCAGCAATAATTTTATCAATCGCTTTCGCGTTCGCCTCCTCCGGACTCACCACTCGCACGTCCAGCACGCTCCCCAGCTGCCCCATCCGCCCCACCATCTCGTCTATCTTCGACCGCTCCGCATCTTGTTTTACATAAACCGACATATCCACCTGCGACCGCACCATATCGATCGCCGTCCCCATCGCGCTAGTCACCACCAAAGTCGCCGCCATCACCACCAGCGTCACCGTCATCACCGCAATCGCCGCCACGCTCAACCACGCATTGCGCGTAAAACTTTGCGCACCATATTTTACCACCCGCTTCGCCGTGCGCATCCGATGTTTCCGCCCCCGCATCATCTGTTTCAAGTTTTCTTTGCTGCGTTTTTGCGCTTCACTCTTTATTCTCATATTGACAAATCTTTCCGCTTATGCTATATTTTCTTTGTAGCCTTTCGCACAGGCCTGGTTTTTGACGCCAACTTCGCCGGCTTCATCAACTTCACCGCCCTCGTCTCTCTCGCCGCTGGCCTCGTCACCCCTTCCATCCTCGCCACCCCCACCGGCTTCATCTTCACCGCCCCCTCGCCCAAATCGTACTTCCCCGCCTTCTTCTGATCTTCCACCACTCGCCCATCCTTCAAAGTCACCACCCGCTTGCGCAACATATTCACAATCTTTTCGTCGTGCGTGGTCACAAGAATCGTCGTCCCAAAACCATTTATCTGCTGAAGCAGCTGCACAATCCCCCAGCTCGTTTCCGGATCCAAATTCCCCGTTGGCTCGTCCGCTATCAAAATCTTCGGCTGCCGCGCCATACTGCGCGCTATCGCCACCCGCTGCCGCTCGCCACCGCTCAGCTCGTCCGGAAACTTATGCCCCTTATCCTGCAAACCCACCAGCTCCAATATCTTCGGCACCGTCCGCTGAATCTCTCGCGTACTCACCCCCGCAATCTCCAGCGCAAACGCCACATTTTCATACACCGTCCGGTGCGGCAACAGCTTAAAGTCCTGATACACCACCCCCAACCGCTGCCGCAGATGTGGTATGTGCTTGCGCCGCAAATCGTCGTAGTCAATCCCCCCCACCACAATCTTCCCCCTAGTCGGCCGCTCTTCGTAGGTCAACATCTTGATCAACGTCGACTTGCCCGCCCCACTCTTGCCCACCAGAAACATAAACTCCCTCGGCGCCACCGTTAGCGACACATCCAGCAGCGCCGGCATCCTGTCCCCCGGATACATCTTCGTCACTCGATCAAGCAAAATCATAAGCCCATTGTAGCATATTTCCAGCCCCACCAAAACCAGTCACACCAAACCCCCAGCAAACCTTGACAACTTACCATCCATCACCTAAAATAAACTTAAAGGAGATGCTCTAGGAACATCTCCAAATGGGTTCGTAATCGCTAGCTAATGCCGGCGATTACGTTTTTTAAGTCGCAACTCCACGACTACTACCAATTTCCAAATGGAAACAGCTATAGTCATAGTCACTCCTTTTCAAAACAGGCTCCTAATCTACCTAGAATGACCGTTTACGAAGCCCCAGATATGGTGGATACCATATGGCGCTCCATAAACCAGCCTCAACCCACCGCCAATCATACTAAACTCACCCCAATAATTCAAGTATCAATATTCCATTTCCCACCAAAACCGGTTATACTAAACTCATAATCAATCAAAGGAAAAAATATGGAATCCGACCCTTCAGCGCCAATCACACAACCAGAAACCCCCAACAAATGGAAAATCACCGCCATCATCTTCATCGTCCTCTCCATTCTCCTCGTCGGCCTCTCCACTTTCCTAGTCGTAGACAAACTGAGTAGCAAAAATGACGAAAAAGACCAACCCGACACCTCCCAAGAAAATGGAAACCAAACCAACACGGAAGAAAACGAAGAAATATCAAACATCTTCACCATCCCAGAATGGAACATCCAGTTCACCATCCCAGACACCATCACCGACATCCGCTACGTCATCGCCAGCAACGAACATAGCGACGGCAACGACAATGCCTATCTGGTCGCCCGCCCCAGCGACAACAGCCTACAGTACCCATCAGACATTTCTGCCCGCATCAAAGACGAAGCCCTAGCCATATTGACGCGTAGCACATCCAGCACCCAGATAAAACTCGATATTACCGTCGAAGGCAAACGGATCGGCAATTACTACTTCTACACCGCTTGGTCCTTTAGTGGCCTCGCAACCGGCGCCGGAGTTCCAACCCTCTTCGGAGAAACCCAAAACCAAATCACCGCCGCCAGCACTGTCTTCCACGAACTCAACGACATGCTAAGGACCATCCGAGCCACCAACTAGTCGTCCGATTGCTCAATAAACCCATCCAGCTTCCCATCCAGCACCCCCTCCGCGTCCGTTTCTTCATATTTCGTCCGCGTATCCTTCACCAACTTATACGGATGCAGCACATAATTCCGAATCTGCTGCCCCCAACTCGCCGATTCTCCCGCCCGCAGCTTATCTATCGATTCCGCCTCCTGCTCCATCCGCATCTGTTCCAACTTACCCCGCAGCACCTCCATCGCCTTCTCCCGATTTTGCAATTGCGACCTTTCATTCTGAATCGCCACCACTATCCCCGTCGGCAAATGCGTAATTCTCACCGCGCTGTCCGTCGTATTCACACTCTGCCCCCCGTGCCCACCCGCCCGATACACGTCCACCCGCAGATCATCCGGATTTATCTTCACTTCGCTATCATTTTTTATCACCGGCAGCACCTCAACTAGCGCAAATGACGTCTGCCGCAAATTATCCGCGTTAAATGGCGACAACCTCACCAATCTATGCACCCCATGCTCACCGCGCAACCGCCCATACACATTCCGCCCGGCAAGTTCCATCACGCTCGTCTTCACCCCCGCCTCTTCCCCAGCCACCCTGTCCAACATCTGCGTCCTCACCCCAGATTTTTCCGCCCACCTCAAATACATCCTCTCTAGCATCCCCGCCCAATCCATCGCCTCCGTCCCTCCCGCGCCCGAAGTAATCCGCACCACCGCATCACCCCCGTCATACTTCCCCGTAAACCGCAATGTCTGCTTCAGTCCAGCCAACTTCTCCCCCATCGCCTCCACCTGCCCCAAAATCTCTTCCGCCAAACTCTCATCCGAAAGCTCCACCAGCTCATCAATATCCGAGAGTTGCCCCTTCAGCACCACCCAATCATCTATCTCCTCATGTAGCCGCGCCAATTCTTCATTTTTCGCCCGCGCCACCTCCGGATTACGCCAAATCTCCGGCACCGCCACCTCCGCCTCCAGCGCCGACAACTCCGTAAGCTTCCGCGCCACCTCCAGCTTCTCATAAGCCCGCTCAAACTCCCCTCTAAGCACATCCAATCTCTTTTTCACCTCGAACATATGTATAATATACCATATGAAACAAATCATTGTCTTCGATACTGGCACTGGTGGCAAAATTTTCGCCAATCATTTTCGCCAATCCATCCCCGGCGTCAAAGTCACCGAAGTCATCGACTACACCAATTCCCCCTACGGCTCCCGCAGCCCCTTCGAAATCTCCACCCTCACCGAGCACGCCCTCGCCCACTACCTCAACCAACCCGATAACCTCATCGTCCTTGCCTGCAACACCGCCACCGCCTACGCCCTCACCAACCTTCGCACCAAATACCCGCACCAAATCTTCATCGGCACCGAACCAGGCCTAAAAGCAGCCACCCAGCTCACCAGAAACGGCAAGGTCCTCGTCCTCGCCACCCCTGCCACCCTCCGCTCCGCCCGCTATCAAAATCTCAAGCGCGAATACGCCGCGCACCTCAACATCTACGAACCAAACTGCGCCCACTGGGCAAAAAAGATCGACCACGGCACCCTCACCCCAGACGACATCTCCGCCACTCTCTCCCCCTTCCAGTCGTACCAGCCAGACACCCTCATCCTCGCTTGCACCCACTACCTCGCCATCCCCCCGCGCATTTTCGCCAATCTTTTCCCCAGCGCCGCCGTTTACTCCCCCCTCCCCGCCATCACCGCGCAAGTCAAAGCGCTTCTACCGCAGCTATAAATTCATCCCCCCGCTGTGCATAATTTTCAAAGTTGTCAAAGCTCGCACACGCCGGACTCAAAATCACCACATCGCCACTTTTCGCCGCATCTGTTGTAATTTTTACAACATCTTTCATCTCATACGGCATTTCCGCCACCCGCACCACGTCCCCATACCCCGCGCCCAGAAGCGCCCGCTCTAATCTTTCCCCCTCCGGCCCCACCAACACCACCTTCCTCACCCCCGCCTCCCGCACCACCTTCGCCAACTCATCAAAATCCGCCCCCTTACTACTCCCGCCCAGTATCAAAACCTTCGGCTCTCCAAAAGCCCGCATCGCCGCAATCGCACTCCCCGGCGTAGTCGAAATACTATCATCATAATATTTCACCCCTCCCACTTCCCGCACAAATTTCAGCCTATGCGGCAAGCCCGCAAACGCCCCCAGTCCCCGCCGCAGCACCGACTCGTCTGTCACCCCCATCTCCCGCGCCGCCAACACCGCCGCCTCCCCGTTCATCCGGTTAAACTCCCCCGGCAAAACCAAAGCATCCAGCAGCCCCCCAAACTCCCCCGTCGGATACCCAATCTTTCGCCCCGGCGACAACTCCGCTATTCTCCTGCTAATCTCATTAGTCTGGTCAAAAATCACTACGTCACCCTCCCCCTGATACCGCGCAATGTTCCCTTTCGCCTGCCAATAATCATCCTTCGTCTCGTGCACATCCAAATGATCCACCTCCATATGCACCACCACCGCCACCTGCGGACTCACAGTCATATCCCACAGCTGAAAACTCGACAGCTCATACACCACCACGTCCCCCTCCGCTACCTCGTCCAGCACATCGAGTGCACTCACTCCAATATTCCCCACCAACCACACTTTCCGCCCCGCAGCCTCCAGTATCGAAGCGATCAACGAACAAGTAGTCCCCTTGCCCTTCGTCCCCGTCACCCCCACAATCTTCGCCGGACACTTTTCGAAGAAATATCGCGTCGCGCTGGTCATCTTGTCCGTCCTTACCCTCCCTACCGCCACCGACGGCGACCGAAACACCAGGTCAAACCCATCAAAACTCAAATTCTCAAAACGCACCCCGTCCCGCCCCTCGTCAAACACCACCACCTCATCGCCCTTCGCTCCAAAATATTTCACCACGCTCTTCCCCTCCACTCCATCCCCCAAAACCGCAATCTTCATACCCCCATTCTAACACAAACCGCAAATGCCACGCCTCAATCCTCCGCCAGCTCCCGCGCCTCACCCACATCATACTCCCCCACTCGCGTCCGACGCAAACTCTCCACGTACGCCCCGCATCCCAACTTTTCCCCAATATCCGCCGCCAAACTCCGAATATACGTTCCGCTACTCACGTGCGTCCGAATAGTCAAGTGCGGCCACGCGTAGTCCAAAATCTCTATATTATATATATGCACCTTGCGCTTGGGCATCTCCACCTCCACCCCCCGCCGCGCCAACTTATACGCCCGCTGCCCATTAATCTTAATGGCCGAAAACACCGGCGGCGTCTGCATGACCTCCCCCACAAACGAATCCACGACGCGGGAAATCACAGAAAGATCTCGTTTTGAGGATTGTCTTTCTGTTATTTCCCCCTCCGGATCCCCGGTGGTCGAAACAGCCCCCAGCCGCAACTTCGCCTCATAAACCTTATCCAGCTTGGAAAACTCCCCCGCCCTCTTCGTCCCCTTCCCAGCCACCAAAATCATCAGCCCCGTCGCAAACGGATCCAGCGTCCCCGTATGCCCCACCTTCACCTTACGCCCCGCCGCCTCCGACAGCCTCCGCCGCACCCGCGCCACCACCCCAAAACTCGTCATCCCCGCCGGCTTGTCAACTAGCAAAATCTCATCCATCCTATTTCTCCAGCAACCGCCCCACCAGCGCCACGATCAATTTCTTCTCTGCCGGTTTACTCTCCGCAATCAACAGCGCAATCGCCACCAGTGCTCGATCACTAATCTTACACTCGCCTCTCTCAGTCAAATGAAAATCATTCATCGTCAGAAACACAATGAACAAAAACGCCCCAATCCTTTTATTCCCATCATAAAACGGATGATCTTTGATCACCAAATACAGCAAATTCGCTGCCTTTTCCGCCACCGTCCCATACAGCTCTCGGCCGCCATACGTTTGGTAAACCGCCCCCACCACCCCCTCGAAACTCCTGCCCCTCACCTTACCAAACAACGCCCCAGCCCCAACGTCTTCTCTCATCTTGTCTATCAATCCCAAAGCATAGCCAGCATCCAGTTTCCATCTGTCTTTCCGACTTCGCCCAAACGAAATTCTCCCCTCGTCATACTTTTCTAGCAAATCCCAGCTCCGTGCATACCGCGTCAGTACCTCCAACACCCCACCTGCTTCCCCTACTGCCAGTTCCTTACGCGCAATCAGCCTCGCCACCACCCCCATCATCCCCTCCACTCCGCGCAGTTTTTCCAATTCCAGTTGCTTCAACCTCCCCTTATTCACCGCTACCCCATCCATCACATATTTCCTCAACACCTCATTCGCCCATATTCGAAACCGCACCCCCTCCGCACTCTTCACCCTATACCCCACCGACAAGATCATATCAAGCCCATAATGTTCCACCTGATACACCTTGCCATCACTCGCAGTTGTCGCAAATTTTGCGACAACTGCAAAATCCCTCAGCTCCTCCGTCAAAGCGTTCGATATATGCTTACCTATCGTTTTCACATCCCGCCGAAACAATTCAGCTATCTGCCCACGATTTAACCAAACGTTCTCTCCGTCCAGCCTAACCTCCACCTCCGTCGACCCCTTCCCCCTATAAATCACAATCTTATCATTCATAACATTCATTATACCCAAAGCACTCAGTTATCGCAATACTGCGACAACTCCCAAGCTCTCATTCCGTTCAATCTATGCGCTTTTTGCGCAAGTCGTCTACCCCGGCAACCGGAATGCGCCCGGATCATTACTAGCGGCAGCATCAACATTTTGCGTATAAACTTGGTCTTGCATTGCCGGGTTAGCACCCAGATAGCCCTGCTCTGGCGGCGGTGCTGCCGGCTGAATCGGCACCACATCCGGCATCACCGGCTGCACGGTCGCAGCCGGCACCCCAGCTGCTTGCGCTGGCGGCGGACTCGCGGCAGCAGGCGCCGCCAGAGCAGGCGCCGCCGCACCGGTCGTCGGATCAAAAGGTGGTGGTGGCGGTGGCGGCAACACGCCCCCGCCCGGCATCGGCAACGGTCCCGCCGCTGGCGCCGTCACCCCAACACCAGCACCAGACGGCGCACTCACAACAGATTGCTCTGCGCCCATCGGCGCCACCACGACCGGCGAATCCACCGGTGCTTGTCCATAATTTATCACTGGCACCCCATTTATCTCTGGATTACCCGCCACCACTGGCGCCGCTTGGACCGCCAAATTGTCCGCCGGTGCCGGAGCCGCCTCCTCTCCTATTGGTGTCTTCAGTTCTTGCTCCATCAGCGCCCTATAGTCCTTTTTCGGCGCATTGTCCCTCAGCTCGCCAATCCCCACCTCGTCTTCCGCCGCCTGTCTCAGTTCATCCATCAATGGCCCACCAGCTTCATCACTCTCGCCGGCAGGCTGCAAAATCTTTTCCAGCTCTTGCTCCGACTCTGCAGGCTTCGGCACCTCATCGCTCGGATCCTCAAAGTTAACCGCCCTTTGCACCTCTGGCTCTGCCGGTTGCTGTTGCACCGGCACACTCACCGCCTCGGCCTCGACTGGCACACTCGCCACCTCAGCCGGCGCACTATCACCCTGCGCCCCACTACGATCAACGTTTAGCACCGTCGCGTCCTGCGGCGGCGGCGCGGCTGCAACCGGCACTCCCGCCCCCGCTGCCATATCCACCGGAATATTCGATGATATCAACCTCTGATCCGCCCCCATCTCCATCAGTTTACTCGCCATCACCATCGTCGAAGGCGTTGTTTTTTCGTTACTAAACCTATTCGTCGCCGCCACAATTCCCGTCAAAACCGCCGTCGCTACCTGTTTGTCCAACAAACCATCCTTCCCGTCGCTCATCCTCTCCGCCAGCATCCCCACCATCTCCGAAACACTGCTCGCCGCCGGATTATTCCACTCCAGGTCGCCAAACTTCCCCGGCACCCCCGCCGTAATGTTCACCGTCCCCGCACTATGCATAATCCTACCGTGCTCAGAGAGAGCCCCGTCCAAACTCCCCGCCGCCGCCACATTCAGCGCCAACACCAGATCCACATTGAAATCCCCGTGGCTAAACTCCAAATCTTTCTCATTAATCGTCGTCCGATACGGAGTGATGAACACCTTCACATAATCCCCCTCTATCTTATATCGCAAATGATCCGCTTTTTCTTTGTTCAGGGCGATGATAAAGTCCCGCAGACTATCCGTATTCTGCTCAAACGTATTTTCCGGCTGCAAAAACTCCAGCGCATTCGGCACCTGCCCCGAAAAAATCGCCGTCGCATGCTTGCCGGCCTTGTCTAGCACTAAAGTCAGCCCAATCGCCGCCGCCATCTCGTCCACGCTCGGATTATTCGACAGCGCAATCAAGACGTTGTCGCCTGCCTTCACTTTTTCGACCACTTGCGTCAACACGTCGTTGGTCGGCCTAGAACTTGTCTTTGCGTCTGCCATCTCTCTTTCTTATCTGTTTATTTTTGACCTTTTTGTACTTCTACATTAGCATAACTATTTCCAAATTACAACCCCCTTCTTTACATCTTCCGCATTTCGCTATATAATTCACATGAAGTTTATTTAATTAAATAAGGAATATTCGATGCCAATCATCAAATCTGCCAAAAAAGCCGCTCGGCAAACCACCAAGCGCACCGCCAAAAACACAGCGATCAAAAAGAACATCAAAACCGCCCTCAAAAGTTTCAAAAAATCCCCCACCGCGGCTAGCGCCAGCAAAGTCCAGTCCGAGTACGACAAAGCCGTCAAAAAAGGCCTGCTCAAGAAAAACACCGCCTCTCGCCGCAAAGCCGCCATTGCCCGCACCGCCAAAGCCGCCGGCGCCAAACCCACCAAAGTCGCCAAAGTCGCCAAAGTCGCCAAAAAACCCATAGCTGCCAAGAAACCTACTACGACCAAGAAACCCGCTGCAGCCAAAAAACCCGCCGCCAAAAAGTCCAAATAACCGCCCCCTAAATTCTACGCGTCTAAAAATCTTATTTGTTTTTATCGCGCTTATGATACAATTGATATGACTGCGAGACCTATCATTACTAAGCGCCAAAAAAAAGGAGGCAACAACATGAACACGTCAAAAGCTA
>Ga0209755_10007957_pt1 | contig 11427 bp, 7 predicted proteins | sample TergutCo191P1_FD_187301 | JGI IMG/M metagenome (GOLD analysis project Ga0209755, IMG submission 187301) | Cornitermes sp. P1 segment gut microbial communities from Petit-Saut dam, French Guiana - Co191P1 (SPAdes) (version 2) | ecosystem: Host-associated > Arthropoda: Insects > Digestive system >...
TAGTAATCACATCCTGCAAGACAGCGACCCACAACCGCTACCAACCACATCCAGCAGAACCAGAACAACACACCAAATGCTGTTGAGCCCTCGTGTACCTCCCAACCGACCGGTTGGGGGAAATCTAGGCGTCGATCCGAGGACTGGCACTTAACTTCACCATCAATCTTTTGAGCGATCGGTATCTGGGGTTCGGGCGTCTTGTGGCAATGATTAGTGTATGACATATATACAAATAAACTTAACAAGCAACTGTATTATGAAACCAGAAAAGATAATAAAACAAACAAGAAAACAATACAAAGTTACAAGAATTGCCCAAGCATGGAGCGTGAAAGTGCATGGAAGTTAACACAGCGTATCAACGTACTTTCGTACACAGGCTCCAGTCTACCCAGCACATGCTACACAGCCATTAACATAACAACACAGTTACAATACTTCTCTTCAGGTAGGCTTGCAAGCTCAACAGACATAAACATATGCCATACAAAATATATCTCCTCCAGCAGTAATAATACGCAACAAGAGTTTACAAAGAGTTACTTACAACATAACTGGCTCGCCGGGACATAGTCTTGTCCCACACAATTTTGGTGAAGCGATACTGAGAATGGTGAGTCCACACCAGACCCGTGCCGCAGACGTCGGGAATGTAAAGTGCAACGAAACAGAATTTAGAGTTAAAGAAACCCAAAACTAACCTTTTTCTAACAGTAGCACATTCCCGACGCCTGGGTTGAGCTGCAACTGGCAGCTTCCTGCTCCTAGGTGGTCTTCTTTGGGATCCCAAGTAAGCGAAGCGAAGACGAGCAAAAGACTAACTTTAGCAGACATAAACACTCATTACCAAGACTCGGGTAACGCCCACAACTTTCACTCTTCATATTAGGGCCAATGGCCCAGATGATAGCCACAGAGAGGGGAAAGGGGAGTATAAACCAGTCTGAATACCCAGTCCGGAAGCAAGGTCACGGCCAGCTTCTAGCCGAGTGGCTCCCAGTAAGAGGGCCTTTGATCTCCTGAAGATGGGTATAATGATGCCCGAAACATGTTGAAACATAAGTTAATAAAAAAACATCTAATTGTTGCATCACGTTGGTCTTCTCTCTGCATAGAACTACTACCTATCCTGGGAAAGGATAGCCAATTGTTATATGTGCACTCTTAACACATGGATTATTAAGTAGTAATCTGTGATCAAGATCGTAATAACCATGGATTTGAAAAAAACATCTTTCAGTGTGTGTACTTTTTATGAAATCCCTGTACGCGCACTATATGTTCAGGGTAAAGTTATTGGAAATGAAGACTTGTTCATGTGATACAGAACTATGACACTGAACAGGAAATCGTGAACATTTTTATGGATAAAGCTTTAAGACAAGAATCAACAGTGATGCAAAATGTCACAATGCTGTCACACATGTTTTAATATGCACCCTTTCCTTTCTCCCTGGTGCAGTTTGTATTTTTTGTTGAATGGTACTGGCATGCCTCCACCTGTCATTATAGTGTATCTACACTTCCTTGTGCCATAGCAAACTGATTTGTATTGAGAAAATGTGGCCAGCTTTGCTAGCAAACTAGATGTGTGAAGGAGGGAAAATGTCTGCAACTGCAATTTGTCACCATCACTTGTTAAGTGCGTTGAGTGTATTCAGTGCAGTTAGTTCACATGGTTTGTATCATCTTGTATTAAATTCGCAACAATAAGCAGTGATTTGAAAGTTGTCAGATGAGGGGACAAACAACACACAAATTGGTTCAAAATTATTTTAATGAGTTACAAAAAAAAGGAATAAAAATTAGTCTCATTCTTACACAACCCATCTCCTCCTGTTTCTTCTGTGGTGCAACAGCCCAACTGGGGTCTAGGCTGCCTCATTCTCAAGATCATACACAATTACACACACACCCAGTATGATGCCCCTGAATGAGTGAACAGCCTGTCACACACAAAAACAAACAAACACAATATACAAGCATCCATGCCTGCAGCATGATTTGAACCTGTAATCCTAGTAATAAAACAGACATACACCTTAATCTTAATCTTATGCAACCAAATTTACGTACCCTTAACATAACTTGTAAAATTATATTCTGAATGGTAGAATCAACATATTTCACATGCTATGACTTTTATACCAGAATTCATGGTTAAGAAAGTGTGCAAATTAAACAAATACACATCTGACAAGGAAGTCCCACTGACAATTACTGATTATTTTATTGCCAACATCCGCTCACCCACTGAATTTCAGTTTTCTTGTCCTTTAAGTGCCCCCGAGTAGAAAATGGTTAATACAAGTGCAGAAGCAAAATGAATGAAGGTAAGAGCATGCCAAAGTTGTCTAACAGTAACACCTACTACTCATCAGAAATTGGGACAGGGTCGATGTTGAATTGACCTGTGACAGAACTGTGTTGTCCATTCATCCTTAAGCTACTTACAATTCATTAAATGTAACTGACAAAGATAAGGCCTTTTCTGTGCTCTTGGGCTATCTTTGGAATTTTGGAAAAGAGAGTAATGAGTGAGGAAAACATCACAGTAACACAATGCAGCTATATTAATCTCACAAAATGCTCAATGGTTGCCCATTCTGCTCATGCCCTAAGTTTGGCCAGTTAGTCAGAACAGAAGAAGGATGGAATGTGTGGGCAGTACGATGTTAAAAACAGTAGATGGCAACAACTTTATCATTACTGAGGAACTATGGACATGCATACAATGAGTCGTACAGTAGGGGTACATATTTTCATGGTTACATACACAGCAGCAAATATAGAGAACTGTAAATTTGTAGCTCCAGTTTTCAAAAGATTTGTTACGAGTAATCGGAAAACAGGGGGATATATTTAACCCAAAATTCATCTTCTATGCATAAGCCACACTGAACTGCAAATAATTTACAGATTTAACCATCTCTTTTCACCATTTAATTTATAATACCACCACTTTATGCACTGCTGCAGATTGTCCTTTTCCAGTTCAGTAAACATCTTTCCAAGTACTAAATATTACACGAACCCACTATTTAACAAAAGATATTGCCCCTCCACTTCTGGCTTGTGCATATGGATTTATCTGACTTGTAGTACTTCCACAATGTCTCTCTTCTTCCATTCTGCCCTAACTGCCAACACCTGGGTACCTGACATCAGCAGGTCTCAGCTAAGTGAACTTAAGTTTCTATATGATTGTGTTAAACATTTATACCTGTCTTAAGTGATAATATGTAAGGCAGGAGGCTGGCAATATTTGAAGGTGCAAATTACATGATGAAGTACTTGTATTAATATATTTATCCACAACTCTGTAGCTAAAACTGGCAATAAAAACATTGTTACTTAATTACGCTTATGAAATTTTATGTCTTAACTCTTATGCTGCTAATGTGGAGAATATGGTGAGCTCCTAATAATGCCACCAGATGGCAGATAGGACTTAACTCAGCATTTAAAGAGTTAAAGTAATGGTGTGTGAAGTGTACCAGCAAATATAGTAAACATCTGACAACTAACTGAATATTACTTAATTGTACCTTTATCTCTTACACCTGATTCATAATACAATGTTGCAGCACACTGGAATGCTCAGTCAGTTTTATCAAGAGCTTTAAGTCTTTCCAAGAGTGGAGGATGGGAATGATGCCACATGGAGTACACCCAGTCATATACTGGGAATCCTAGGTTGTCCTTATTCAGCTTGATCAGGGCTTGGCGCAGAAATTTTGATCTCCCAAGCTTTTTAGCAAATGCATCAGCTTGAAACTCAAATCGACGACTTAAGATTGTCATAAGGAAGTTCAAAACCTGTATACAGAAGAAAAAGTGTAACATACATACATTAACAAGTATAAACAGCAAAATTCATTAGTTGCCCATTGCAATTTGCAAAAAAACTGTTACCATCTTTTGCAAGTATAAATGCACTCATTTTCAAAAAAATCTCCCATTATCACACTTTTTAACAACACATTATTATTCTGCAGCATGTAAAACAAACATGAACTGTATACATTAAATAATGTGTTCAGGTTTTTAATCCATGACACCCACTATGATCAAACCATTTAATCCAATGAGGTCACATTCTTATGTTGCTGTTCGTAACTGTTCACATATTACGTAACACTGCTGCTAGTATTAAGCCCTGTTACTATATTTCTTGGCAGGACTTCTTACTTATATATCTATGTTGATTTTGTCAAATATATCAGTCATACATAGCCTCAAATATTCACCCCAATGAAATATTGTGCAATTACTGACTTAAAAACAACATTTCTTTCACAGTTTGTGAGTATATTCCTATTACATTTACGCACAAAATTTCATATTCCTAGAAATAAACAATACAAACTAAATATGACTGCATGAACTGCTTAAGGGGAATATTATTCTCATCAAAGTCAATAAATATGGACAATGTGTCATGCCATCAGATGCAACTCATAACAGAAGAATGTATTATAATCAAGAATTGTGTAAATCTAATTAATCTAATGAATATGATTTCATCTTCCTGGTCTATTTACACACATGACAGAAATGGTGACAGTGATTACAGAAGTGTGCGCACAAGCAACAAAATTAAAGTCTACAAGTCTGCTTCCAGTACTAAGTGCCAGAGAGTAATACTTCAAAACCTTCAATAAATAACTGTGAATTAAGGAATAAGTGCTGATTCCTAATGCAAAAATCTATGTGTGATGTGTGATTAATTACAAATTACACTCAGCACCTACTGGCTTGGTAAGCAGACTCCATACTATACCTGAGGGCCTCCCACTGACCATGCTAAAACAAAGGGAAATGCAAAGCCAAGCATGCCACCAGCAGCAGAACAGGACCAGATATAATTAGTTGGAACTCATGCAGCATGCTCAAATGGCAAGATCCAGCTACGATGATAATGGCTCCCAGCATATAGTGGACTTGGAGTGGAGAAGAGGAGACGAGTGTTACAAAAAGATGCAATTAAATTGTTGGCTTCCATAGTGACTACATAACTTACAGCATTGTATGGTGAGAAGATGAACTGAAGAAGTACCAGAAGGCCAACCAGTATTGGTTTCTCATGCTGAAATCCAAATGCGACATACATGGCTTCATACTGGAACAGCATTCCGAATACTGAGAATATTAAAAATAGATTCACCTGTAAAAAAGAAATAGTTGTTAGGCTGTAAGTCAGGGTTATCGAGAAGAATTTCAAGCAGACCAACCTGGAAATTTTCACAGATCATATATAGGCAAGTGCCTACAGTTGAGAGTTTTAAACTATCACAATACAGAAAATGTATATATATATATTAACACATCATGAACAGCATCAATCATTTTAAATTATCAACACTACATACATTTAACAATGTAATACCTGCATGATGACAATATTTTTCAGGACATGATTCAGCTTCCAGTGACCTAATTCATGTGCTAAAACTGCAAGAACTTCAGCATTATCACACCCTTTCTTCTCCGAGTTGGCAATATCTTTAGTGTCACTTTTAATGTCATTTTCCGGTACATAATCCTTCAGCAAGGTGTCAAAAAGAACAATACGCTTATTCTTGAAGAATCCATAGAAGTAAGCATTACTGTGTGTAGACCGTTTGGAACCTGTAATACCAGTACCGACGCCACATTACATGATATTACAGTATATACATGGGATACACACGTCTATAACTGCAGAGACTGTAATTCAAAGTACAATATTACCAATAATTACCAACTTCTAAGAATGATTTTTACTATGTAACAGAGTGGCAACAATGCTGTACAAGTGCTGAATTGTACAATGGCAAATGAACAAGATAGTGAATGGCCATAGCACATACAGCATTACTCGCTGACCAGTTACCACATCTCCACAGACATGACAAACTTGTTAGCCAGCAAAGTTCAGATATAATTACACACTGTTTCACAACAAAATTGACACATTTCATTAAAATGCATTAGAGTATCCTATTTTCCCTAAAATTTAAAAATCAAAATTTTTCCCACTTTCACAGGAATCTATAAGTATTATTACCTCAAAACAGATGATCACACAAAACGCATTCCACACAATCAAAGATCACTACTTTCAACAGCAATAAAAAATGTTCAACAGGCTTGAATAGCCATATGCAATGATTCAGTGAAATACAATAAAAGAAAATTTATGCCACATATAAAACTGAAAGTGTTAATAAACTATGATTATTGTTTGTTATTAATGACCTAAACAGTTCCAATGGGTTTACAAATTGATCATTTCTTACAGCACCAAACTACCACCCACGGTTACATCAAATATTGCCAGTTGCGTCATTCATAACTGTCACACGTTGACATAATAACATATAGGAATCTCTTTCATCCCCATTATCTACAATATTTCTGGATTCTAATTAAAAATTTGTAACTAATATATTACATGTTTATTATCCTTTATTGCAAATAAGAGGTAATTTATGTATTTTATCAAGGTACCCATGAAGGAGAGGTGTCTTCCATAGCATACTTCTCCAGTTATGTACTTGTGTTTCTACCTGATCATGGCTATACATTTGCCAAAACATGTTGGAGAAAAATAAATAAATGAACATACAGGGTTCAAGTGTTGTGTTTGTCTAGATAATAAATCAGTATTAATAACCACAAAGTTGTAGCACTGCTACAACTTTGTCAATATAATACTAACTGTAATATAAAATATCAATATAATATTAAATACTATAATATAAAATATATAATAAAATATAATATACAATTTAGGTCACAAAAAGAAAACATGTGAAACACTGTTGGTGAGTTCTGCAGGAAGCTTTTTTAATTTGAGATCCACCATACTGGACAGTGGGTGTCAGCATTTTGCAATGGCCAGGGCAGGATGAAAGCCAGTGTGCATGATCACCCTCTATTCCAAACAAATACAGGATCTTACCCAAGAATGACTGGAATTACCTACAAGGGTACCCCCAACTGTTTGGTTAATCACATCTACATTTTCACATAGAGCTGTCAATAAAACTGTCCATTAAATGAAAACCACAAACTACTGACAACGTTTGTGAACTTCTCGATCCATTACACACAACAGACAAAGCAGTATTAACAGGTGCTCCACAGTGACAAAATTGCACCAAAAATGGCCATGGCCAAACAGAATGTTCTTCAAAGTATTTACACAGCTGGTAGAGAAATTCACTACATTACAATGGAAACTGGAGGCTCACCCCCATGCACATGGCCCTCTCTGCCCATGCCTAACGAAACACAGTATTCTTTTTTTTTTAAGATTCAGCTAACAAAACACAACTGTCATTTTTGAAGAGCCCATAGTCACCCCACTCAGCTGAGAAATACATCACATTTTATGGAACCTTAAAGTTCATTCTAACATTCATACAGGCCTGCCTCTGGTACCCATCTCAGGTAGCTGAAACCAGTCCACTAACCTTCATGCAATACTTATTCACGAATTATGTCTACTTAAAAGCAACAGAAATATCTATTTTTACCTTACCTTCTACAACATAAAGTTTGTAAAGTGGAAACTCTATACTGGCTGCCAGTTCCTCTATGCACGTCTTCAGTTCACCATCAGGAAGTGGTGTATATTTATCAAAAAGTGGAGCTATGCAGTTGGGGTAAATGGTGAGCAAAACGAAGGTTGCCACCATTGTAAACAACCACAAGTAGACAAAGAAATAATCTCCTCCAATCTTGACAATATAAACAGAAGCTGAGACAATTGGAAGCATTATAACTTGGGTAATAACAAACAATTTTATTCTGTCCTTTATGAAGAAGCCAACAGTCTGAAAAAAAGTGAAGTCCTTACATTAATAAATTTAAACAATATCTAACCTTCACATTAATATTTATTACATGCTTCAGTATTTGCTGAACTAACACAGCTACTTCTAATATCCTGGGCCTTATCCAGTTTATTCGATTCTAAAAATACTGTGCTCTGGAAGATGGTTCCATTTCCATGTTCAGAGAAATAAGAATAAAGCACTTTCGTAAGACATTGAGAAATAAACTAATGTAGTCAATGCAAGATACACAGTCCTCACAGTGGTGCTGATAAAGCTTTAAGTCTTCTAGGACGTTATGCAGTGTGAACTCATAAACAATTTTCAACACTTTGAAAGCACTATGCCCCTTAGGAATCTGTTATCTATTGTCCAGTCAACATGGTGTACCATCCCAAGAGCATTCAGTCTTCTCAAGCAGACTATACACTTATTTCACTTTGAAAGGAGCTGTTACTCTCAGGAACAGAAGTTCTGAAACTTAAACAAAGAAGCAAGAATGCATTTTAGTTGATTGCAGAGCAACCTCTTCCCCCTAACAGGACTTTAAACAGAATCCTGAACAGAACACAGCCACTTGTAGCCTGGGGAGGACTACAGGTCGTACTAGTTAAGTTCTGAACACTGCAGTCAAAAGTTCACACTTGCAAAAACGTATGGACAAGAATATCACAGTTAATGAATATTCCAATGTGTAATCACTGTTTACTCTCCAGACAGCAGAGTGCTGAATCATACTTAACAATCTTCATACTTTCACTGAAGATTTAAAATCCCCATCTCTTCTAATCAGCAGGTAGCGATTATTGTATGCAATGAGAACAGACTACAGACATCATTAATTTTTCTGAAAAATGTGCTAAAATGTGCCAACAGAAATCCCCAGTCTTTACACTGTAACAGCAACTATAATATCAAGATCTTCCACATTGTTACAAACTTTCTCATCATAACCTTCAAAGAAGCACCCAAACCCTGGCAATGTACTTCATTCCCCATTTAATATACTTGTACAGAAAATTATATTTGGCATTACACAGGCTAAGAACCCCTGTAAAGAGTGAGTCTTCCTTCATGAGAAGCTCCATCAATGATTAATGTTCACATTTCACTAAATTCATGATACTGGCACAAAAAGCAACAAACAAATGTGTTATGGATGGGTGCACTCACAACACATGTTGCTACCACGTGTCTCAGTATGCTTACGCTCAGTGCTTCTTTCCTTCTTACTGATGACGATAATCTACTTAAAGTTACTTGTATTAGACACAAAGAAATAGCATGAATTCCCAGTATTCTTGTCACCAATCACTTGTAAAATTAGAGTTAACATCTGTAAAAATATTTTTGTTACAAGCTTCTTTGCCATCCATCCTGAGATTGTAACATTATTGCACAGCCAAACAAATATCTCATTTACCTCCTTGTTGAAGCCATGCTTCTCTTCCAACACAAATGTGCGATAAATTGAGAATGGTAAACTGACAAGAGTGTTGAAGATATTAATTGCGAGCATCAGTGCAGCACTTCGAAGGATTTCATTACTTGTGTCATAGCCAGAGGCTGAGACAATAACACCAGCAAAGTTCCAGAAATGTACAAAACCTTTCAGCAAAATGAAGGCCTGAAATTAAAGCAACCCAGCAGTTAAAAGAAAATTTCTCAAAACCTACTACACAACTTTAAGCAGCCAGTTACATCAGTCGACTTGAGTTATCAAAGTGGGCAAAAGTATACACATCAGGGGAAAATATTAACCTTTAAAAGGCGAATGTCATATATATGAGACGGCATGCCTACCCCCCTCACCGCCGAATGTCAGATCTATGCGAAGCGCTGCAGCTGTAACTTCAATTGGGCCCGATAGATTTATGAGGAGTAATAAAACTATAGCAACACACCAGGACCCTTGTCAATGAATGAAGCTTTCATTTCCCGCAAACAGAAAATTTAAGCTTCCCACGGTTTGGCAAGTACTTAAGTCCAAACTTGAAATAAGTTTTTTCTTTCACACAAGGAGAAAGGTCCTGTCTTTTAAAAATGTTTACTTCAGAAACTTGACCTCAAGTCCTTTCCAAGTTTCCACTGCGACTGGATGTTCGTAAATATATTTGTGGAGTGTTTCGAAAGTATCAGTGGCAGATTTTTAATTTACTGTGTGGTTATAGTTTGTTCTATAATTGTAACTGAAGTTTGATAATTTCATAAATTGCACTATCTACATAAAGTCACATAGTGACAAAACTGTACAGTCAGTGTAAGTATAATACTATCGTAATTATCATATAAACCAGTTTTTTCAGTGGCGGATTTTGTTTCCGAGGTATATCTGTGAACTGAAGTGCCGAAAACTAGTATTTGAAGACACTAGTGTGATTTAGTTGGGACGCAGAAATGGAACCTCAAAACCGAGCAAGATATTCCAAATTGATGGAATTACTGGAAATTGAGGAAATTTTGATGGAAGATGAGCCAGACAAAGAATTGGAGGAACTGAACGAATTGATTGAAGGTAGTCAGAATGCTTCCTCTCCTGCTTCTTCTCCTCCTCCTCCTCATACTCCTTGAATTTCGCGATAGAAGAGAAACAGATACTGCCAATATCCATGATTTCACTGGACTGCCAAATGGTGTCAAGCAATCAGCTGTTCCTAATATCTCACCTGAATCCACTCCATTTACGATATTTTTTCTTTTCTTCTGGCAGATTTTTGCAATATTACTGACTGAAACAAACTGATATTTTCACCAATATGTTGCCTCTCTAGATGAAGCCGGTAAGATAGCACAGCAGCCTGATGTCACAATGGACGAACTGTACCGATTTTTTGCTATAATAATTCAAATGGGTCATGATCAGCGTGATTATCTCAAAGATTACTGGAGCAGAGAAGAACAATATTTCACTCCATTTTACTCTAAGACGATGGTTCGTGACAGGTTTTCCCACATCCTACGATTTCTTCACTTTGAAAACAATGACAACCCTCCTAACCGTGATGACCCACATTATGACAGGCTCTGGAAAATAAGAAATATTTTTGACACCCTGAACAACAAATTTTATGAACTGTATAATCTAACAGAACATCTGGCAGTTGATGAAGTTATTGTTCTCTTCAAAGGAAGGGTAATATTTCGACAATACATTCCTAAGAAACACAAGCAGTTCGGCATAAGAATTTATAAATTGTGTGACGCTTTAGGCTACACATATGACGTGTCTGTTTATCTAGGGAAGCAAAGGCTCTTAGCAACACATGGCATTGTTTTAGAGTTGGTAAGAAGAGTAGAAGGACTAAGCCATAAACTATATATGGATAGTTATTTCTCGTTGCCTGCTCTATTTGACGATCTGTCCGGAAGAAAGATAAATTGCTGCGGAACTGTTCACAATGACAGGTGAGGAATGCCCAAAGACATTTCATCCCGGGCAATAAAAGCAAAGAAGGGAGACATTATCATGCGGGTCAGAGGAAATCAAAGTATTGTATGCTGGAAGCATAAACGTGATGTCTATGTTCTGACAAACATGCATACTCCTCCAGTGGAAGGCAATTTCTGTGACGAATCTGGCCGCGCAGTCAAACCTAGTGTA
>Ga0209755_10007958_pt1 | contig 11426 bp, 6 predicted proteins | sample TergutCo191P1_FD_187301 | JGI IMG/M metagenome (GOLD analysis project Ga0209755, IMG submission 187301) | Cornitermes sp. P1 segment gut microbial communities from Petit-Saut dam, French Guiana - Co191P1 (SPAdes) (version 2) | ecosystem: Host-associated > Arthropoda: Insects > Digestive system >...
ACGGCACCGATGTTCAGAGCGTTCAAGATGTTTTGGCAAACTGGGTTGGATTTGTTGTTTCGTGGGTTATAGCTTTGATAATGGGCTTTGCTTATGTTTTCACATGGAAATCTGCGATGAACACTGCAGTTTTATCCACTCAGGCGAATGCTTATGTGGTTAAGGACAGTCTGCACTTTAAAGACAAGAGAGACAGATTTCTTTATAGCAAGGTTGTTAAGATACCCAAAGGCTCCGGAAAATCAGCCGGGAAATCCGTTGGCGTCGCAGCAGCTCTCGCTTTGGCAAAGCACGCCACAAAGTCTCGATGATCTATTATGCTCTCCGACGCTCCCTACAAATACGGCTTTGTAACCGACATTGAAACGGAGTCCTTTGAAAAAGGACTATCTGAGGAGATTATTCGCAGAGCGAGCCGCATTCGCAAAGAACCGGAATTCCTTTTGAACTTCAGATTGAAAAGCTATGAGAAGTTTTTGACAATGAAACCACCGACTTGGGGCGAACTCAAATTTGAGCAAGTCGATTTGCAAGACATAGTTTATTACAGCGCACCGAAAAACAAAAAAGAACACGCAAGCATTGAAGATGTTGACCCCGAGCTTCTGGAAACATTTGAAAAGCTCGGCATTCCGCTCAGCGAGCAGAAAAGACTCGCAAACGTCGCTGTGGATGCCGTGTTTGACAGCGTTTCCATTTACACTAGCCATAAGAAAAAACTTTTGGAAATAGGCGTGATTTTTTGCAGCTTTAGCGACGGAGTTAAAGATTATCCCGAGCTGATTGAGGAATATCTGGGCTCTGTTGTGCCACCCGGTGATAATTATTACTCTGCGTTGAATAGCGCAGTGTTTGGCGATGGAAGCTTTGTTTATATTCCTGCGGGCGTTAAATGCCCAATGGATTTATCCACATATTTTAGAATCAACAACAAGGAAGCCGGGCAATTTGAGCGCACGCTGATCATAGCAGACCGTGATGCGCAAGTTAGCTATCTTGAAGGCTGCACTGCGCCTGAGTTTTCCAGCAACCAATTGCACAGCGCAGTTGTTGAGCTTGTGGCTCTGGACAATGCGAACATAAAATACAGCACTGTGCAAAACTGGTACGCCGGAGACAGGGAAAGCGGCAAAGGCGGCGTGTATAATTTTGTGACCAAGAGAGCCTTGTGTAAAGGCAAGAACAGCCACGTGAGCTGGACCCAAGTTGAGGCTGGCAGCTCCATAACCTGGAAATATCCGAGCTGCGTTTTGCTGGGAGAAGGCTCGGCTGGGGAGTTTTACTCTGTAGCTCTGACAAACGGCAAGATGCAGGCAGATACCGGCACAAAAATGATCCACATAGGCAAGAACACAAAAAGCACAATCATAAGCAAGGGCATATCCGCAGACCAAAGCTCAAACGCATACAGGGGTCTGGTTGAAATAAGGGCAAATGCTGAAAATGCCGCAAACTATACCCAGTGCGACAGCATGCTGGTTGGGAGCGAGTGCGCAGCGCACACTTTTCCCGTGATAATTACCCAGAATAAAAGCGCAAAAACGGAGCACGAGGCCAGTACAAGCCGAATTAGCGAAGATATGCTGTTTTTTTTGGAGCAACGGGGCATAGCTCGGGAAGATGCAATAGGGCTGGTGGTTGGGGGTTTTAGCAAAGATGTGTTTAAAGAGCTGCCAGGCGAGTTTGCCAGCGAGGCAAGGTCCCTGCTAACTTTGAAGTTAGAGAAGAGCGTAGGGTGATTTTACTATATTGAAAGTCAATACATTGTCAAAATGAGGACACATTATGGTAACTATCAGGAACATCAAAGCTCTGGCAGCAGTTTTATTTTTTGCTGTGAGCGCCTGGTCGCAAACTCCCCAAGAAATCGTTTTTAATTCAGCCGGATTAATTGCAGCAGTAGAGAGATTTAATACCGGCAAAACAGATATGAACATTATTGTTGCCGCAGATTTTGAAATTACGCAACGGATAATAAACAACGAAGGCCACATTCTTACCATAATGAGCGCAACATCAACGCCGCGAACGCTTAATCGTGAGACAACCGCTAGTCTGTTCAAGGTGCAAAAAGGCACTCTGATTTTGCAAAATATTACCATTGACGGAAAAAGCAAAAATCCCTATGAAGCGCCATTTCTTAACGAAGCACTTGTTTTTGTTACTGGTGGCGGAATTTTCGAAATGAAGGCTGGCACAACGCTGAAAAATAACAGCATCAGCGGCACCAACGGTGCTGGAGTGTATGTTGACAGCTATGGCATTTTCAATATGAGCGGCGGAGAAATCACTGGAAACAAAACCGATCTTTCCGGTGGCGGCGTATATATATATGCGCTTAGAGCTACGTTTAATATGACAGGCGGGAAAATAACAGGAAACGAATGCGGCACTAGCGCAACGAGCTATAGCGGTGGCGTGCATTTTGCGAACTCGCCGTTTTCCACAGATAAAAACACGGACAAAACTCCAAGCGTGTTCAAAGTTGGCGGCACAGCGGTTATCAAAGATAACATCAAAAAAAATGGCACCCCAAGCAATGTTTACATGGCCGGAAACAGGTATATCACTCTTAACCCGCCGCTTGAAGACGAAATGGAAATCTGGGTTACAAAAGTTGCGGAAAGCGGTCTTTTTGTAAATGCAGGCGCAGAACCCGAAGATTATAAATATTTTGAAGCAGATGAAGGAAGCCAAATATTTTACGAGGCTGTTGGCAAATTGAAAATGGTACCGGGCTACGACATAGACCTCAGCAAAACAGAGATACAATTTGCTGCGCTATCAGGATATAACGCCAGCACGCCAGCAGAATATGAGATTGAAGTGACGAACATAGGGAAAACCATAAATCATCTGAGAGCCTATACTTCCGGGGAACATGCCGACTATTTTATTCTTGATACAACGAAACTCGGCGGCAATATGAACCTCAATGACGTGCAAAAGTTTAAAGTAAAGCCAAAAGCAGGGCTTGGAGCCGGCATATATAAAGCGTTTGTTTTGGTATCTGGCCAGATAGGCGAAGATGTATTTGGCCCAGCCGTTATGCGGCGAATTGAAGTGGAATTTATGGTAAGCGAGCAATTTAAATTTCAAGTGACAGTAGCAGATGGAGAATCTTTTGCCATACCGCTTAACGGAAAATTAGGCGGCGATCTTAACTGGGGAAAACCTTATAACTGGCGTATAGATTGGGGCGATGGAACTCCACCAGAAACAAAAAGCAATTTCATAGATGGCGCTCCGCAAAACAGTTTAACCAGCAACGGCATTCCCCATACGTATGCAACGGCAAACACCTACACAATAACCATTACATCCGCAGGTTCGCCGGATGCATGGCTTGGAGCGTTTGGATTTAACGAGAATTCCAATGCCAACAAAGCGAAGATAACAAAGCTGATAACTCCTTTCTCTGCGATTATGACTCGCACTCAAGCACAGATTAACGGGACATCGCCTATGCCAACTCACGAATGGGCTTATGCGTTTTATGGCTGCAAAAATATGGTTATAGGCGATGATTTTAACATTCCGTTTTTAAATCAAAATGATGCAGATAGAGAAGGCGTGTTTTACGCTACTTTTGCTGGCATTACCGTTGAACAGAATCGCGATATTCTAACTATTGTTGATAGCTATATATTGTTGCCGCAAAATGCTAAATTTACCTTTGCCGGTAGCACAGGTTTTGATGATCATCAGTGGTTTAACGCATTATGGGGTGGCGAAGTAGTTCAAGACATAAAAGGATTTACAGCTAAAGTTCAAGAATTCGCAAAGTTTTCTCATAGTGTTACAGCACGTTGCATAGATTTTAATATTGACAGAAAATTCACGATTAGCGGCCCAGGAACCTTCACCATAGAAGGCGATGGACTCAAGCGGAAAATAAAACGCAGTTTCAATGACACTCTCTTTACCGTAACAGACGGAGCGCAATTAGTTTTGAAAAATATTGTTCTTTACGATGATAGCGCTTCTCATAAAAAACCGCTTGTGAATGTGGTAAGCGGCGGACTTTCAATAGGAGGCAAAGCGGTAGTGTTTGGAATAGGCAACGCTTTAAGCGATGTTGTTAAAGGCAGCTACTCTTATCTTGAAGAAGGCGCTCTTATTATTGCTTGGAGTGGAAAAAGCAATACTTATGATGCATATACGGACAATGAATTGGCAATTGATAATGGTCTCACAGGAAGTAGCGTTTATTGGGAAAAATGGCCCGTTAGCGGAAATTCTTGCGATGTTTACTACGAATACGCCAGCAATTACGGACGTATTGGGCTTAGCCAGAAATGCTCCGAAGACCGCACGCTTTACTTTGACCAAAGCGATGGCAAATTTTACGCAAGCGACGAAGAATACGATGATATTAACCAGCATCCTCCTTATGTTATTTTTAGCCCGAAAAATGTGATTGACATACCAAACACAACCTGGGACCCCGAATCAAATAGATTGACTTTCTCCGATAGCGTGGTATGGAAAACAACAGCTCCGTATGCCCTTTACTTTGTTCAGCCAACCCCCGTAACGCTGGAACTTGAAAATGGCAAAAAAAGCTCTTTTATTTCAACTCGAGCAGAAGCAGGCAAAACTGATTACAGCGCAGGCATAGTTTCAAGGAACAACCTGACTATAGTCGGAGACGGAAACCTGGAAGCGATTGGCGGCAGCGCAGACCTGAGCAATGGCATATACTCCCGAGCCGGACTCACAATTACCATGAGCAATAAAACAAATATTGTAGAAGTAAAAGGAAAAACCAACGGATTTAATTCCGCAACCGGTAGCTTGGCAATAAACGGCGGCACATTCATCGCATCTGGCGAAACAGAAGCTCTTCCCAACCTGGCCAATGGCGTTTTATTTCACGGCAGCTACAGTTGGTGGTACAACCAAACGCCTGGCTTCCCATCATCTTATGCCTATAACGCCGACTACAAATTGCTGAAGTTTGAGGTTAATCCGCCGGAATACGCATTTTATGCTGTAACCTCTACATATACGCCAATAATTAACTCCGAAAGGGTAACAGTCAAGCTAACACACAGAGATGTTAAAAACAAGGGAGCTATTGACTCAGCCTTCTCCGGCCCGCACACCGTTAATGTAACTTTCGTCAACGCATCTAATCCATCTACTATCCGAAATGCCGAGAGCCGGGAAGTTACTTTTAACGAAGGAGTAGGAGACTATATAGATTTAACTTTCGATAGCAAAGACAGCTTAATTCTCTGGTTTGCAATAGATGACATTCGCGCAATAAACCCTGTAATAATAACACCGGTGGTAGAGCCGACTTATGGCATATCTCTTGACAGGTTATTATACGAGTTCCCCGAAGCAAAGGAAAATTACTTGCCGCAAGAACCACTGACAGTTACCATAATTAACGAAGGAAACCAGCCAACCGGACTGTTGACAATTGTAGAGCCGGAGAAATTCGCAATTTCAAGAGGTCAAGTGCCGGCAGTAAAACTGCCATTAACCAGAGTGCCGTCAATTCCGGTAGGCGGAACAGCTACATTCCAAATTACGCCTGCCAATAATTTGCTTCCGGGAAAATACGAAGAAACAATAACGATTAGCGGCGAAAACGACATTGAAGCGGAAATTAAAGTGAGCTTTACGGTAAGGAGAAAATTAGATGGAGAAGATATTCAAACTCCAATCCTGCACAGCAAAACAACAAACAGCATCTTTATCTTAGCAAGTGCAAAACCGGACTCAGAGCAAGAAGTTGAATACGCAATTCGCAGAGCAGATTCCGATGAAGAACTTGAATGGCTTTCTTTCAACGATCTCCTTATAATATTGCAATTCAACGATTTAGGCAGGAACACCGCCTACAACATATATGCTCGCTCAAAAGAAAACGACCGTTACTACGCAGGCACTCCCTCAGCTCCATTGCAGGTCACAACCGATGCCACTGACGCTAACGAGTGCACCCCATTTGAGCAAATAGTAGTGCTTCGCTGGGGCAACACAATGACGGTTATCAACAACCCTGAAAACAACGGTGGCTTAAACAACCTGGATAACTTCATCTGGTTCAAAGACGGGGAAGAATTGGCTAAAGATCAATCTTGGTCTGCAGGCCCAAACATCACCGATAAATACCCCCCAGGCAAATATCGTGTGGAAATGACCTCCGACAGCATTCAGATTGTCAGTTGCGAATACGAAGTTCCGCAGCAGCCAATAGCCCCAAAAACTTACGTAATAGACTGGAACAATGTTGAATTCGCAGATGTGTACAGCATATCGGGCAAACACCTGGCAAAAATAAGCACCGCCGCAGAACTGAAGCAAATCAAAAACGCCTATGTTCTGGCAATAAAAACCAAAACCGGCAAAAAACAAACAATCAAAGCAACGGAGGCTGCAAGATGAAAACGAATAGCAAAATGGCAAGCGGCTTAAAAGTCCTGTTAATCCTGTTAATCGGGGGAATCGGGGTTCAGACAAATGCGCACGAATTCTCCATTTATGGCGGCGGCGGTTTGCACACATTCATGTACGATGTGAAAGACGATGATAAAAGCCACGGGTTCGGCGGTCTTTTTGGGCTTGGCTACTCCTATTTCTTAACTTCTAACTGGGGAGTGGGAACCGGATTGGAACTGGCATTCTACAATGCCGAGTACAAGCTTAAAAATTACAATCAGCAGCCATATATGACTGCTGACTACGAAGGCGCTCCATTTGAATTCCAAAGCCAAATAAATGATTACAGCGAAGAGCAAAACGCAATGTTGCTGCAAATACCGCTTATGCTGCAATACCAGTCAAATAAAATGCACAACAAGGCATTTTACTACGCAGCGGGCGCAAAAATAGGCATTCCGTTAAAAGGAACGAATAAAAGCTCTGCAGCTTCCGTAACAAATAGCGGCAAATATTACTACGAAGATGACACATATCCCACTCAGAGATTTATGGGTTTCGGCACATTTGAAGGGGAAAAGAGCAAAAAAGATTTATCTATGCAAACCTCGGTTTTGCTCTCTACGGAAGCAGGCATGAAATGGAAGCTAAGCGAATCGTGGCGGCTATACACGGGTGTCTATTTTGATTACGGGCTTAATTCCATAACAAAAAGGAACAATTCCGACAGAGCCGTAGAATATATAACTCTTGACGACGGGGGAACCTTTGCGCTAAACAGCTTGGTTGAAGAAGCCATACCGCTTGCCATTGGCCTAAAACTGAAAGTCTCATTTGATGCCGGAGCAATAGAAGAAGCAGAAGAACGCCGCAGAGCAGAAGAAACAGAAGCTCGCCGCAGAGCAGAAGAAGAAGCGGCACGCTTGGCAGCAGCGGAAAATGCACTCCGCAAAGCGGACGAAGACAGGGAAGCAGCACGCTTGGCAGCGGCAGCGGCAGCAGCACGCAGAGCCGCAGAGCTTGAAGCGGCTCGCATGGCGGCTATTGGAGCGGGCAAAGCCGAAAAACTGCAAGCGAGAATTGACTCCATTCAGAATCAGGTGCTAAACGATTTCCGCATAACGCAAACCAAACCCAGCCAAAAGCAAATTCCGGCATTGGATGCAATAATAGAGTTGCTGAAAGACCACCCAGAACTGCGCTTTTACCTGAACGGCCACACCTGCGACAAAGGCGACAAAGAAATTAACAAGCATGTAGGCTATGAGCGAGCCAAAGCGGTTAGAGACTATGTTGTTGCCAAAGGCATTGACGAAAGCCGAGTGCTTGGCATAGGCTCCAAACTTTACTACGAGCCGTTGGTTCCAAACATCAGCGAAGACAATCGCAGAAAGAACAGGAGAGTGGAGTTTGTGATTGAGAAGTGGCTGCCTGTTGAGGATGAGCAGGAAGAGTAAAAAAGTCAGAATCAGAATTGGCCGGAATTTAGATGATTTAAATTTTCTTTACATCATCTAAAATTTTTTGCAATCCTGCTATGACCATGCTTCTTGCATCAGCGACGTCCATTGGAGTTACATTGTCTCTGTTTTCTTTGATATATTCTTCGTAGCATCGTTTTTTAAAATCTTTTCCCAATTCCTCTCCGAGCAATTCTTCCGCTGTTATGCCTAATTCTATTAGCTTTACAACATTTTCATAAGAGAATTTAGACTTGCCTCTGGCAACCTGCCCAATTAGGCTTGTTGAAGTCCCCAGTTCCTCAGCAAGTTCCCTATATTTTAAGCCCACTCTGTGAGCGAATTTTGCAATGTCCAGCGTCTTCATATCCTTTTTATCGGCAAAAAATGAATAAAAATGGAAAATAATGAATGAGATTGAAACGCCCCCCTTCTTTTACATTTTTATTTGTATATTAACGAGTATGAATGTAAAAAATGAAATTGGAATGAAAATGAAAATTAGTACAATCGCCGTTTCTGAGAAAGCAGAGCGACTTGTCATAGCCAATTCAATTGGAAATTCAGAAAACAGGCTTGTGGTACAAGGTCCTAAAAATTTAACCGCTGAAAGGCATATTCAACCCTCAACAAAGGAGTTCATTATGAAAACCAAATGTTTTCTACCGTTGGCATTTTTTGCCGTTGTATTAACATTTTCTGCTTGCAGCGGTGGCGGCGGCAGTGATGATCCTGTTGCTACTCCGAGTTCCAATTCAGGAACTTTGTTGTGTGCTGGCGAAGGATATGATCCTGATATTTTTCGTTGCGAGGCTGGCGAGTTGATAGGCAAGTGTGCGGGGCAAGATTATTATCCTGCTTATCAACAATGTAATAATGGAGTTGTTGAGAATAGAGATGAGTCTTCGTCTTCGCAAAACACTTTAAGTAGTTCTTCCGAAGTGAGCAGTAGCAGTTCAAGCAGGCATTGCAATGGCAATGACTTGGGCAAAGGCTATGACGTGGTTGGAAGCCCTTACATAAATTGGACAGAAGTAAACAATATTGCGGTTTTAGACCAAGATAAAATGTGCCAGGATGGTATTCTGGAACTGGATAAACCAGGCAGTGCGCAGCAATACGCCTCTTTCTCCGGCAGCACAATAAAAGAGTTTTACAGCAAGAGAAACGAAAGCATGAAAATAAGCGCAAATTTAGGTGTGGATATAGACATCGCATTTATATTTAGCGCAAAATTGGATGCTAAGTTTGCCTCTAAAACAAGCAGCGGTTCATCACAGAACTCGTCTCTTAAATACTATTATGCTCAAATACGTTCATATCTTTATACTGGGGAGGATCAGATAAAAAGCAACTCGGCTTCTGCGCAAAATTTATCAAAATATTTAAGGGCCGACTTTGTTTCTGATATAAAATCAACGATGAGTGCCGGGCAGATTTTAGACAAATACGGAAGCCATATTTTTATCCATTATTACAAAGGCGGTTCATTGGAGGCTAATTATACATATCTCGGTTCCGAATCCAGTTCTCGTTTTACTTCGGCTTCCGAGATGGAATTGGCAGTGAAAGGCAGTTTTGCTAAAAAAGTTGATGTTGGGATAGGAACGAGCAGCGGAGTAAATATTGAGCAGGGAATTAGTGAGTTGGAAAATCATATGTCATTCAATTATGAAACTTATGGAGGCAATGCTTTGGGAGCCACTAATACCACAGGAATTATCTCGGGATATAGTGATTGGGTAACTTCAGTAAGAGGAGACAAAGCGAGAACAACTGGCATAAAAGATTTTGCCCAAAGCTTTATTCCTATATGGGATTTGGCGCAGCAAGTGGAAGGCGTGTCATCTGCAAGGATAAACACTTTGAAAGACGAGTTTAAAAGGCGTGCTGAAGCACAAGGAGCGAAGTTCCCTATGGAAGAGGATATACCTTGTACTCCAGCAGACAACTCAGAGACTCATTATTGCTCAAATGGATTTTTAAGAGAATACGGCAGAGTTACTCATAATATGCAAACTTATAAAACTGTTACTATAGGAACGCAAACCTGGTTCGCAGAAAATATAAGGGGTGTTTATTTTAATTCATTTAATTGGGCTAGCGCAATGAATCTTCCTTCTTCTTGCAATACTACAAATACAGGCTGTTCTATTCAATCAAAACATCAAGGTATTTGTCCTTCTGGTTGGCATATTCCTAGTTTTGCTGAATGGAATTCTTTAATAAGTTTTGTTAGAAGTGATAGTAAATGCTCTAATTGTGCAGGAACTAAGTTAAAATCAAGAGACGGCTGGAGGCAGTATAATGGTTTTGATCCATTCGGCGAGATATTAAACTATGACTGGAATGGCACTGACGATTATGGTTTTACAGCTTTACCATCAAATTTAGATGATGATTCGCAAAGCATTTGGTGGACATCCAATGTAAATGGGACTAGTATATCTTACAATGTATACATTAGTGGCGATGCTGAAATTGATGTAGGTTGGCTGGAACGAACAAACGACTATTCAGTTCGTTGCATAATGGATTAAGAATTTTTATCCTATTGCTCACGGGCAATGGGTGAAAAATAGCACCACAATGGTGCGAGCCTTGCCAAGCTTTATTTTTCCCAAAGGTTTGGCAAGGATTAACAAAAACGATGGGAAAGGAGTGTAGTTATACAATGATTAAAGGTCCAACTATCGAATGCGAAAAATGCAATAAGCAATACGAAATAGATGCTGATGCGTTTGAAAGATCAGAAAGCCACTCTGAAGAAGAGAGGTCTATGGGCTTTGAAACGTACTATGCTTGGCGATATGAAGGCAATTGCAAGTTTTGTAATAACCCAGTAATTGTTGAAAAGGAAGGCAGGGAATATCCAATGGGAGATCCTATTGATTATGACGAATGTAGTCCAGAAGGTTGCAAGATTATTAAAGAGCCAAAAATGGAATAAAAATTTGAGCTAGCCATCTAAAATGCACCACAACGATGCGAACCTTGCCAAAGCCGTATTCCCAAGTTTTGGCAGGTTCAATATTGAACCTACCTATTGCATTACCTTTTGCGACACACTTTCCAATGACCGCCTTTATCCGCTCCGACCCGTTCAATTAATCCCAAAAAGCCCGCTAAAGAGAAAAATGTAAACAAGTGTTTGCAAAATAAAGCCAAAGCAACAAAAATAAGTCCCAACCCTTGACAAAACAGAAAATCCTTTATATATTTGCTTAAAACACGCTCGCCTTGCAAGGGCGAGTTTTTTCATTTATAGGAGTTTTATGGCAAATGAAATTATTATTTTCAGAACCGAAGACGAAGCTATTTCGGTAGATGTGAGGTTTGAAGCTGAGACGGTTTGGCTAACGCAAGATCAAATGTCTGAGCTATTTCAAAGAGATAGGTCTGTTATAAGCAAACATATAGCGAACATATTCAAAGAACAAGAGTTGGAAGAGCAAGTGGTATGTGCAAATTTTGCACATACCACTCAACACGGAGCAATAGAAAGCAAAACTCAATTGCAAATTGTGAAATGCTATAATTTAGATGTAATAATCTCTGTTGGGTATAGGG
>Ga0209755_10007959_pt1 | contig 11425 bp, 8 predicted proteins | sample TergutCo191P1_FD_187301 | JGI IMG/M metagenome (GOLD analysis project Ga0209755, IMG submission 187301) | Cornitermes sp. P1 segment gut microbial communities from Petit-Saut dam, French Guiana - Co191P1 (SPAdes) (version 2) | ecosystem: Host-associated > Arthropoda: Insects > Digestive system >...
CAGGATCGTCAGGACGGTTTCGGCCGAAGAGGCGGACGGGGCCTTCGAGTCCGCGCTTAGGGAAGCGGCGGCGGAACAAGTAACTTGAGAGTGAGGGGTATGACGAATGAGGAAAATCGCACTGGTTCTGATAATCGGGTTTCTGGCCACGGGCGCGGCCTTCGCGTCCGGTTCGGATGACGAGGTCGGCATAGGGTTTATCGGTAATTTCGGCGGGGGCGGTATCGGCGGGGATACCAGCGGAATCGTCCAAGCCGGGTTAAGCCTTAGGCTGCCGGACATACCGTTTTTCTGGGGCCTGACTTTCAATTTTTATCCAGGCATGAATCTCTGGGGTGTTGGCCTCATGGGTGATCATCATTTTTTCAGAAGGACCTTTCGTGACGAAATCGTGACCGACGACGAGGGCTACACCTACCACCTTAGGCTCGACTGGTACATCGGCCTTGGCGGGTTCGCCAGCTTTCTTTTCGGGGGCCCGGACGACAGTCCGGACTTCGCCTTTGGGTTTCGCGTTCCCGCCGGCATGTCATGGCGTATAGTAAGGTGGGCGGAACTGGCCGTCGGCATCGTCCCCAGCGTTGGCATGTACGTTGGTTACAGAGAGCCGAACGTTTTCTGGTCGGTCGGTGGGGAACTGGCGTTGCGGTACTGGTTTACCCCGCGATCGCGTCGCCAGGCCCGCAATGGGGAACCCGTCCGGGAAGTCCAAAATGCGGAACTTGACAATGTAAACGGGGTAAACGGTCCGGAAAACGGCAACGGATATGAAACCGCAAATGGAGATTCCGCGTGAAAATTAGCAAGATTTTGAAAAACCCGGTTTTCTTGCTCGTTGCGCTGTTGCTTCTGTCCCATTCCGTCTTTGCCGGCACACCGACCCAGCGCGACTGGTGGTATACCCTTCAACGGGGAAAGCTGATGTTCAGTCAGGGCGACTATGGGAACGCCCTTATGACCTTTGAGGATGCGCGCCGGGACAGGCGGACCGTGTTCGACCGAATGGAACGGGATTTTGTCGAGCTGCTTTCCATGGGCGAGTTTCGCCGTCTGGGCGATTCGTTGGACTGGGTGGAACGCCACATAAGGGAACGGCATTTTACCGGGGCCGCCGCCATTCTTGAGGAGCTGTACTTTCGTATTCCCAGGGAACGGTTTGAAAATTCGGCCACCGCCGCGCTGGAGGGCCTGGGAACCCTTAGGTACTTCCCGGAGGCGGAAATGTGGATAGGTAGGACGTTTCTTGCGGGGGGTGAATTCGGGCTGGCCCTGAGGCAGTTCCAACTGGCCCTCTCCCAGCGTCACCTTTTCGAAAACTCCGCCACCGTCACGGAACTGCTGTACGAAATCGCCGAGGTTCACAGACTTCGTCAGGAATACCGCGAAATGGAACGGGTTCTGCTTTCGATACTGGAGGACAGCGCGTTGTGGGCCGGCGCGGGTCTAGGCTGGCAGGCCGGGACCTTCGCAAGGGATGCCATGACGCGAACCCTGCAGGCCAACGGTGTGGAACGTTTTCTTACCCTGTACCGGTACGGCAACACGCAGGCCCTGAGATCGCACCGCGAGCTTGGTTTTTTCTATGCCGCCGGGGGCAGACATGCCCGGGCACAGGAGCACCTGATGTTCGCGTTTCTGATTCAGAACACGGTAATTATAGACGAAATTATACGCCGGCGTTTTGATTTTTCGTTTACCACGCTGGAGGCTCTGGCCGACGAAATCTCGCGCAGTCCGCTTCTGGCGGCCTATGCCGACGAAACCGGGTATTTCAGGGTCGCCTTTTACCTTGCAAACGCCCTGTTCGGCAACGGCCACAGGACATCGGCCCGGGACCTGTGGCGGTTTCTGGCGGCCCGCGACAATGCCGGCGAATGGCAGGTACGCGCCGCCTCCCAGCTAAGATCCCCGCAGATTGGGCCCACCATTGTAATGCCCTGACCGCCCGGATGTATGCAAACCCAGCCGGGTTTGCATACGTTTGACGGTTGATTGAAGTTCCGCAAAAAAAGTGCTATAATTTTCCCGCCGGACTAAAGCAAAACACGATTCCGCGCCATATATATACATAAGGAGAAACACTTATGGCTAAGTCAAACGAAGAGAAAACCCGGGGCGACCCCAACGCGTCCCCGGAGGAAAAGGCAAAGGCGCTGGAGGCGGCCCGTCTACAGATCGAAAAGCAGTTCGGTGCGGGATCCCTTATCAAGCTGGGCTCGCACGACAACGCGGCTGGGATCGAGGTGGTGCCGTCCGGTTCAATCATGCTGGACGAGGCGCTGGGGGTCGGCGGGTACCCAAGGGGGCGGATAATCGAAATCTACGGCCCGGAATCCTCCGGCAAGACCACGCTGGCCCTGCACGCCATTGCCGAGGCGCAGAAGCTGGGCGGCTCGGCGGCGTTTATCGACGCGGAACACGCCCTTGACCCGGTCTACGCGAAAAACCTTGGCGTAAACATCGACGAGCTATGGGTTTCCCAGCCGGACAACGGGGAACAGGCCATGGAGATTACCGAAAGCCTTGTGCGATCCGGGGCGGTGGACGTTATAGTCGTGGACTCGGTCGCGGCCCTTACCCCGCAGGCGGAAATAATGGGTGACATGGGCGACGCGCAGATGGGCGCACAGGCAAGGCTTATGAGCCAGGCCCTGCGAAAGCTGACCGCCACAATCGGCAAATCCCGGACGATCCTGATTTTTATCAACCAGATTCGCATGAAGATAGGCGTGTTTATGGGGAACCCGGAAACCACCACTGGCGGGAACGCCCTAAAGTTTTACTCGTCGGTAAGGCTGGAGGTTCGCAAGACGGAGACAATCGAGGCTTCCAAGGACACCCCGGCGGTGGGAAACCGCGTCCGGGTAAAGGTAGTAAAGAACAAGGTCGCGCCGCCGTTCAGGAAAACCGAGATGGAACTTCTTTTTGGCAAGGGTATTTCCTACATGGGCAGCATTCTGGACAGCGCGGTAAAGCACGGCATTATCGACAAGAAAGGCGCTTGGTATTCCTACGGCGAGGAAAAGGTGGGGCAGGGCAGGGAGAACGCCCGTGCGTACCTAGAGGAACGCCCCGAATTTGCCAAGGACGTGGAGGCAAGGCTGCGTAAACAGATTTTCCCGGGCAGGGAATTCCCGCAGGCCAAGGTATCCGCCGCTTCCGCAGGGGCTGCCCCTCCGGCCGATGCGGCCGCCGCGCCTGCGGCAAAGACCCCGGCAAGCCCCGTGCCGCCGGCTTCGGGACTGCAGAACGCGGCTTCGCAGATTTCCGCCCCGGCGGCCCCCCAAGCGGCTACACCACCGCCTGCGACACGGACGCAGCCGGGACCGGGTCGCCCCAGAAAGAATCCCGTACCGTCGTCCGGGCAGGCCCTGTCGGAAGATGCGCTGTTTTAGTTGAGGTTTTGACACCGGCAAAGATACCGCGATTTTCCGGGGTGTCTTTGCCGGTGGCCCGTGTAATGCGTCAAGTACATGTTCGCTGGACATCCTGAAAATTTGGAGGCCATGTACTTCGGCGGCAAAGGAATTTAAACTGCTGTAGCGGGCGGTCAGCGACTTATAAAGTGGCGGCTATCCTTTCCCCCACCAGTTCCCCGATTATTTGGGCAGGGGTTTTGTTGGTTGATAGCGCACGGGTCATGATATAATCCGCCGCAGTGGGGTTAAGTATATTAAGTAATTCACGTTGACGGATAAAAACATCGGGCTTATTGAAATTAACCCTGGGAATGGTACGGGTTAGTTCTTCGTCTAGTGCATCCGCTTCTTCTTCGGTCATATACGGCATTTTTTCCCCCTATGAAAGCGGATTTATTATAGGCTATCCCCGAATCCATGCATATATCATAGGTTTATGCGGACGTTATTGCAAGAGACCGAGTTGCCGTGGGCGATATTTTCCAGTGGTTTTCCTCGGAATGGCAAATCAGCAAATTATCGCGGGTTTTCTGGAACTACACACTTGACATATTCCACGGCAAAGATACCGCGATTTTCCGGGGCGTCTTTGCCGGTGGTTTGACATTATCCTCCGATCCTGGCGGGCACTAACCTGATCCCTTATTCTTTGTGTTTGTCCCCAAGGGCTTTCTCCAACACCTCGATAATTACCTCCCTGACTTCGCGAATTATGTCCTTATGAAGTCGCTCCATGGGGCTTTCGGGTGAAGGCGGTACGGCAAACAATTCGTGAGCCTCAATTTCAAAGGCGGTGGCTATCCGCTGAAGCACTTCCGGTGTTGGGAACTGCTTGGACAGCTCGATCATGGCAATGTATTGGGTTGAAATTCCTGCTTTTTCCGCCAGTTTTGACTGGGAAAGGCCGCGTTTCCGGCGGTTTTCCCTAAGGTTGCCTGCTAAAACGTCCCGTATATTTGTCATTTTCCCATTCTTGCTGCTAGAAAAGAATCATAAAAGTTTCAAACGATGCTTGACAACCAATATTTTGTTGATGTATTATTGGCAATACGTTGATATTTGGGCTAAACCCAAGCATGGAGGGTTTATAATGAGGAAGATGTTTAGAGTTTTCGGGATCGCCGTTATGATGTTGATAATTGGGCTTTCGATGGTGGCTTGTGATCGCAGTTGCGGTTGCGTCTCTGACACCTGTCGCCGTCAAGGAGGCTGCGAAGACCGTGGCTGCTTTAGCAGTACAACTTGCTCTTTGCGTGGGCTTCGCTGTTAGATAAGTGTTATGCAAGCGGTAAGGAGGAGTCAGATTTGAAGAAACTGGTTTTGGGATTCGCCTTGACGGTGATGATGACGTTTCCCGCCTGTGCCCAGCGCTTTTGCCCCGAAAGTGATTTTGAGGTGGAGGTTGTAGAATGGGGCGGGTCGATGCGAATTGTGAGGTATGTTGGAAATAGTTTTGATGTCAGGATTCCGCCCAGTATAGGTGGCTTACCCGTTACGCACATTGGCGAATGGGCATTTGCTGGAATGAACTGGGATTATGATGGCGAGGAATGGATTGTAGGGCATCAACTGACAAATGTTTTCATTCCCGACAGCATTGTTGTTATCGAGCAGGGTGCATTTATGGACAATAAACTTACCAGCATAACTATTCCGAATAGCGTTATAGAAATCGGGCATAGTGCATTCTCGCAAAATCTACTAACTAGGGTTACTATTCCAAACAGTGTTACAAACATCGGAAGCGGGGCATTTCGTTTAAACCAATTGACCAGCGTAGCAATTCCAGACAGAGTCATCAACATCGGAAATAGTGCATTTTCCCTTAATCGGCTATCCAACGTTACCATTCCAAGCGGTGTTACGAACATCGGATGGTCTGCATTTTCACATAACGAACTGACAAGTGTGACTATTCCCGACAGCGTTACGAGCATCGGGGATAGTGCATTTGCGCACAACCAATTGGTCAGTGTTACCATTCCCAGCAATGTTACGAATATCAGGGATAATACATTCTGGGGTAATCCCCTTACTGACTTAACTATCAATATGGTTAATATCCCTGATCGCGCATTTTCGGGTAGCGGGCTCACCAGCGTTACCATAGGCGATAACGTTATGAACATCGGAGATAGGGCATTTTCGAACAATCGACTAACAAACGTAGCCATTCCAGGTAACGTGACACATATTGGATATAGGGCATTCTTTGGTAACCAGCTTACAACCGTTACCATTGCAAATGGCGTTACGCATATTGACGACAGGGCATTTTCCCACAACTTACGGCAGTTCACTATTCCTACCGCAATGGAGGAAGACAGGATGATTTCCCTTCTGAACAGGGTTCCCCCAGTCTACAGGGGCAGAGTTAGGGCTGCTTTCCGCCTGTACGACATCGACAATCTTTTGCCTGCCGACGACAGGTCTGCTCTGTTGCACATGTTCCCCGAACTTAACAACACAAACATCTTTGTCCTACAGGAAAGGCCGGAATTCTTGTTGGAACAAATCGAAGGGCTTCTGGCAGGCGCAGGTTACACATATGAGGAATGGCTTGCGGATGCCGCTAGGTTCCCTTTTGCAATTCGTCAAACTCAAAACCAGATTACCAGCATCGACATTCCCGACAGCGTTTCCAACATAGGGGATGGGGCATTTGCCGGCAACCCACTTGCTAGCGTAACTATTCCTATCGACACCTTAATCGGACATGGATCCTTTGACCAAGAGGTTATCGTAACACGCAGATAAGCAATTACAAGCAGATGCAAATCGGTACGGATTGTAAGATGTGAGGTATAACATGAAAAACACAGCTTGGTATTTTTGGGGAACTTCTTATGAATACCCGTAACAAACACATAGCATTTTTGCTCCTGGCTGTCATGATGTTTCAGGCCTGTGCTTCACCCGGTGTAGCAAGAAGAGGTGGTTCTGTTGGTGGGTTGGATATAACCGCTCGTGGAGCCATAGGGCCGTTAGATGCCGCCTTGGTTGGCCCCATGTATACCGGGGATGGAGGCAGATATATCAACCTGGCCATTCTCGCTCCTGATGTTCAGGGAGACGTGCCGGATTTTCTGCCATTGTATATTCAGGGAATGCTGAATAATAACATCAACAGGTTTTCATCCATCAATCTTATAGACCGCCAAAACCTAAACATGGTAATAGCCGAACAGGATTTGGTGACTGGCGGAAGATTCTCCGATGAAGATTTCATCAGAATAGGGCATATTGCAAATGCCCAGTATCTGCTTTTGGGAACCATCCAGAGGCTTCCGGGAAACCGGTATTCCTTACAGTTTTCCATTACCGAAGCAAGTACGGGTATGCGTAGAGCGACTTTTATGCGAGACGGAACTCTCGAGCAGATTGAAGGAAGGGGTATTCTTTTAAGTGAGGCAACTGCGGAACTGCTTGAGCAGTTGGGGATTCGGCTTACGGAATCGGGAAGGCAGGCGCTGTTGGCAGGGAACGTTTCGATAGTACAGGCCGAAGCCGGACTTGCAAGGGGCATTATTGCCCAGGCTGGCGGGGACGAAGTGGCGGCTTTATTTAATTTCGCTCAGGCCGTTTCCTTTGATCCGGCGCAGCTTGAGGCTCTGTCACGACTCAATACGATTTCCACAACAATAAGCGACGGGACAATAAGCCAGCGAATATTAAACGATATTCAGGCGCGGGATCAATGGGTTGACGCATTCAGAGAATCAGCGCGCTTTTTCAATGATCATCCACCCTTTGAAATAACCTTTGACCCAAGTTTGATACAAATAGGCGAAACCGATTTTGTAAGACGTACTGTGAATTTGGGAATGAGGATTGCGCTTGACCCTTCGGAAGCCGGTTTTGGCGCTCTTAACACGTTACTGGAAGGGCTTGAAAGAACGGGGCGGCGCAATGCATGGGGCTTTTCAGGCTGGCCGCTCATGGATATTTCTCCACGAACGGCAGGAACTGTTGTGTTTAATGGAAGGCGGTCTTTCAGATATACTGTAAACATAGCGATTGTTAACGAAAACAATATAACTTTGGCTACGAACAGTATCACATTGGATACGGAGCCCTTGGCGTTTTCCGCCGGGCAGCGAAATATAAGCCCTCCTGGTAGTGTTATTAGGACCGTGAACTTTCCAAATATACGGATAGACAATTTAACACCAACCCTAACCATTGTGATTGTTTCGGTAAACAGGATTCGGGCACATGACTTAATCGCTTCTAGTTACATCAGGGTAGAAGCCAATGATTTGGAGACGAGATTCAGGACTTTGGAAGAAGCAGAACGATTAGGGCAACAGCAACGGGAAACAGCGGAACGTTTAGAGCAACAACGACTGGCAGAAGCAGAACGGCGGCAGGCAGAAACAGACCGATTAGAGCAACAGAGACGGGAACAGGAATTGGCACAGCAACGGCAACGGCACGCAAGGTGGTGGCGAGAAAACTTTATGACCGTACTTGCTGTCATAGGTGGGGTTGTACTAGTAGCTTGGAGTATAGCGGAGGCGGCTCCCTAGAACCTAATTTGTGGTTCACGATGCGACTTTCTGGAAACCGCGCTCTGGCTGGCGATCCCAGGCCTGTGGTTTCTGGGGAAGCCTCTGTCCAGGATTGGGTTCGTGGCTCGCGGTTTTGGGGTCTAGTTCCCCGGAAACAGAACCGCAAAAGCCGATTCCCGAAACATGTTCCGGAGACTCCTGGCCTGGGACATCCCGGATCATGTTTCCCGGCCCGGGGTGTCCGGAACGCGAATTCACGAAGGGCACTCCCAGGAACCTTTTCTGCGTGATTAGATGTTGCAGTACACTTACACACTTGACAGGTTAGGTGGCAAATGGTACGCTCTGAGGTAGCGGGCAAAAGGCATAGTGTCAAGGAGTTTGGTACTAGTCCGTAAAAAGGGGTGGTTTTCACAAATAACGGCTAATTTTAACCTGTTATGGCATCATAGTTTTGCATCCTTCCTCTTCATGCTAATTATTTACCAGATTATGTTGGCAAAACTGATCAAGGGAGATCTGTAAATGAATGCCTCAAAGACAAGAAGATCGTCGATTACCGTGAAAATCATCGTTATCTGTTTGGGGATCACCTTTCTAACCGCGGGGCTGCTTTCCACCGTGTTTATCGGCAACGCGAGAAACATCATCCAGCAGCAGGTTACCACGGCCACGGTGGACGGCATCCATGCGCTGCGGGATCAGCTGGTCGCCCGCTTCGCCGAATGGGAAGCGCTTGTCAAGTTTACCGCCGTCGCCGCGTCCTCCGTGATAATCCAGGAGCCTTTTGATCCGGGGGCCCTGCAGACCCTGTTCAGCCGGGTTTCCGGCCTTGAGCCCGACGTGAAACTTGTGTATGCTTCCAGCAATGTGCGCTGGACTGAGCCGGGCGGTTTCGTTGTCCGCGAGGACGGGCTCCTTCCCCCGGTTGCCTGGGACAACAGGGAGCGTCCCTGGTTCATTGCGGCAAAGGAGAATCCGGGCCCTGGAAACATCGGCCACTCCGATCCCTATTTCGACGCGATAACGGGGGAGCTTACGATCTCCGTATCGACAAACATATACGACCACACGGGCAGGGATCTGGGTGTTATCGCCGCCGACGTGGGACTTGCGTTTCTGAATGCGCTGCTCGACGGAAAGGCCGTCATGCCGGAACACAGTATCGTCCTAATCGACAGGCAGGGGCGCTTCATCACCCATGTGGATTCTGACGCGGTTTTGGTCAGAGATTTCTTCGCCGATTTCGGGCTTACGCACTATCGGAACGATGTCCTGGGTCGCCCATATTTTATGTCTTACGGCAGGGATATTTTTATCTACTCGGAGCTTATCCCTGGCGTGGACTGGATTCTGGTCTCGGTCATTCCGGTGGCGGCGATTTTCGCGGAAATGAACCGCTTCGTGCTAAACATGGTTCTTATAGGAATCGCGCTTCTGATCGTGGCGGGGCTGGTGTCGGTCCTGTTTACCTACAAGGAACTTACAGTTCCAATCCGCAGCATAAAGAAAGCGGCGGCCGCCCTGGGCGGCATGGATTTTACCGTGGACATCAGGCACACGGAAAACGACGAAATCGGCGATATTCAGGACGCGATGATAAAGATTCGCGACAATCTGAAACAGGGCATCGAGGACATGCGGGTTACCCACGAGACCGACATGCGTATGGCGAAGGAGCAGCAGGAGGCGTTCAAGGAAAGGACGCACGCCATACTGGATGCCGCGCCCATGGTCTGCGCCATCTTCGACGCGAATGGCAACATAGTGGACGTAAACAGGGAAGTAACGAACATGTTCGGAATCCCGGACACAAGCCTGTACATAAACGACTTCAACAGGTTTCTGCCAAAGCACCAACCGGACGGTTCCGACTCGATCGCGAGAAGCACGGAGATGCTTAAGAAGTGCATAAGGGAAGGCAGCAACCGTTACGAGTATACCTACATGCACAGCGACGGATCGCTGATTCCCACCGAGGAGATCGTACATCGCATAACCATCGACGACAAGCCACATGCGATCACCTTTAGCCGCGACCTACGCGAACACTACAGGGAACGCGAAAAGGAAAGGGTCGTGCAAAGCAAGATACAGGCCATGATGGAACAGCTTAACGAGCATGTGGAGGAGCAAACCGCATCCGTCGCCGCGTCCTCGTCGGCCACCGAACAGATGATTGCAAATATCCGTTCCGTTACCGACACCCTTAACAATAACACCAAAAACGTGCGGGAACTGCAGGAGGCCTCCGTTGCCGGACACACAAGCCTTAGCGAAGTTGTCTCTGACATTCAGGAAATTGCCCGCGAATCCGAATCGCTGCTTGAAATCAACGCCGTCATGGAAAACATCGCCGGACAAACCAACCTGCTTTCGATGAACGCGGCAATCGAGGCCGCCCGCGCGGGCGAGTCGGGCAAGGGTTTCGCGGTTGTGGCCGGCGAGATACGCAAGCTTGCAGAATCCTCCAGCCAGCAGTCTAACACCATCAGCGGGGTGCTGAAAAGCATCAAGGATTCCATAGACAAGATTACCAGGTCAACGGACACCGTGCTTGGCAAATTCAACGCGATAGAAGACGGCGTAAAAACGGTGGCGAGACAGGAAGATCTTATCGTTACTGCTATGGAGGAACAGGGCGAGGGAAGCAAACAGATTCTGAAAGCCGTAAGCAACGTGAACGAGATTACCCATCAGGTAAGGGAAGCCGCACGTCGGATGGTGGAAACCAGCAAGGAAGCCATGCATAAAACCGACAATTCCGAAACCAAGGCCCACACCGACGAGCTTACCGGTGTCCGCAACAGGAAGTACCTTATGGATTCTGCGGAACAGGAACTGCGTTACTGCATTGATCAGGACAGGGATTTTAACCTTATCATATTCAGTATTAACAACCTACGGCAGATCGCCGATACCCATGGCAACAAGATAAAGGAGGAGGTGTTAAAGATACTGACAATGCGTACCCGCAACAGTATCAAGCAAGGCACCCTGCTGGCCAGATACAGCGACGATGAATTCGTAATAACGCTGCCAAATGTCAGACATGGAACCGCCGTAAAACTTGCCGAACAGATCCAGAAAAAAATTCATGACGCGCCCTTTGCGACAAAGGGCCACAAACTTGACGTGACCATTTCTATTGGTGTTGCCGCCAAGACCAGCGTAAGTAAAACACTGGGAGATATCACCGATGACGCGACAAAGGCCCTTGCCAGCGCTAAATCGACAGGGAGGAACAAGCTTGTATCTATAGGATAAAGCGTTTAGGCAAAGGTGCTTAAGCATTGGTTTTGTGTTGATAAAATAAGGCTAAATATTTAGCCGGTTTAGAAAGAGCATTCAAAGGAGCATGCACATGAAGTTTAAATTGCGAACGAGAATTGTCGGCGGCTTGCTGGGCAGTTTTTTGTTTACGGTGGTGTTGGGAGCGGCTAGTTTCTATACCATTAGTCGGGCGGCCGTAATGCAGACGGCAATCTACCGGAT
>Ga0209755_10007960_pt1 | contig 11425 bp, 6 predicted proteins | sample TergutCo191P1_FD_187301 | JGI IMG/M metagenome (GOLD analysis project Ga0209755, IMG submission 187301) | Cornitermes sp. P1 segment gut microbial communities from Petit-Saut dam, French Guiana - Co191P1 (SPAdes) (version 2) | ecosystem: Host-associated > Arthropoda: Insects > Digestive system >...
AATTGATGATGGTCGTTTCCTCTTACATAAAAAAAAATACAATCCCCTACTCTCACATTGCCCCCTTTGTCTCACTTAACCTCCTGCACACACATCAAATCTAATTTATATCTTGCTAATTCCCTGCTTGCTGCTGTAAATGAACCTGCCCTACACAGGCTCCTAACATTCCAGGCACCAAATCTCATGTCCCTTTTTCGTTGCTTAGGTCGTACCAAAGTAACAGTCCAGGTCCGAGGTTTTCTGTGTGAATATTTCGTAAAAAGAGGAGTTGTTAGCACTTCGCCCAACCCTCAAGCTGGATGACAACCCCTTGTCGGCTGTCCGCGACTGCTTATTCAATATATTCGCAGGTACCCTCCATACTGAAGGTCGTTCCTCCATCCGCAACCTGAGAACACGCCATGTCGTGATGACAGAGACCCACTTATTACGGGCCTACATTACCAAGTAAAACTTCATTGTTTTGTGCTTAATTACGAGGCGGAATATATATTAACCCTACACAAAGAGTTTTCGTTGTTTAGCCAGTGACATAAATTCGCCCACAAAATTATAAGCCAAAAAGAAAGCCGTGGTTTTACCAAGTCAATATTCATTGGTTTCTAGTGCATTTTAATTCTGTAGTGAAGTAGCTTTACTTCGTATATAGAGAAGTCAATTATAGATATTTCTGTGGGTCTAAAATGAAACATAGATAACTCTGTTGGATTGTATCTTTTCAATTTAGCGGTTAAATTTTCATCACATCGTACAACTGATTTCCAATATTAATTGAAATTGCAAATTGCGCTTTAGAATTTCAATTCAGAATTCAAAACTCGCTTAAATTTGTCGATAACGTCGGATGCGCAGCTTAGGATTAGTCTAAATATATCGATAGTATACAGACTATTGAAGTGGCGTTTTTATCCAATAAAAGAACGACCGCACTGTCTCTCTGGGTTTTGGGGGTTGGAAACTTTCCGAACATTTGAGCAAATAACATTTATTCGACGGCACTTTTCTTCAGCTCTTACTCGGTCGGACCCAATGTATTGTACATACTTCAGGCTAATACACTTAGGCCTATATCCAAAACCTACTCAGCGGAAATTAAGTCAAAATACATTTTCCAATAATTACTCACATCAGTAATTCAGTTATGTGCATAATTTCCGTCGATACAACATCCGAAATAAGCTAAATTTGAGAGACAAAACCACAAATATTTAAGTCATTACTCTGCTGGAAATTCTTAACACAGAGCAGATGTTTCGTACTGAATATGTAAGCATGTACAGTGTGTCACATAAGTCTACGTACAATTTAACGTCATTATGTTGAACATTTCATTAATTCTTAGCATCATACCATAGTCTATGAATGAAATTCCTTGGACAGCGGCGGTGTTCTCCTGCTTTCCACATAAAAGTGTTTAACAAAATTTACACTTATTTCGAAGGCCCATTGCCTCATCAGGTTTTACTAGTTATGCTGTCAGCGCTATCACTTCCAAGTCACAAGTCCGTAGAGTCGCACGCTGGAATGGCTAATAAACGTCACATTATTAAGAACTACACAAAAACGTCGAGTCTCCTATAGTGGTATAATTTTCATATCAAATTTGAAAAAAAAAGTGTTTTAATTCGTCCACAGGTTCCTCTGAACAACATTTTCGATTAACCTTAATGTATACTTATGCATTATTTCGAAGAACGTCACGAAACAAGGAGCAATGTGGTCACATTTTCTAACAGTATGGAAACCAAATCACATTTACAGTTACATAATGCAGCGGATATGTTGCTTTCCAACATCGAAAGTTCAGTAAAACTGTTTCTTTCTCACTCGCTATAGATCAAGTAATTGAGAACATTAGTGTTACATATAATTCGTCATTACAAAACAGGGTTAAATTGGAGATATTATTTCTTAGTATCTCGTAAAATTGGAATTCTGAAAGTTTTCTAACTGTTGAACAAGTTTATTTCAGAAAGAAGTAGAAAATGTTATTAATTTGCATATTACGATATTCGATCCTCAACAACCAACAACAAATAATAAAATACTTCCTAAGTCTAGTACAATCATTGACCCAATGGCCACCTATCATCAGTCTCTTAGACACCTTAGCACTATAAATGCCACGTGGTACATGGTTGGAAGATCTGCCAATCATGCTTCTGGAAATGTGCAAGTTGTAGCCATTGTTTACACATCAAGGCTTTGTTGTTGTTTGCAAAGAAAGCAGACTGATTTCTAATTGTACATATTTCAAGGAGCTATTGGTTAATAATTTTCTGTATGTATGCATAAAGTAATTTCAACAGTCTACGTAAAAGAAGGATGGATTTTTCTATATCGTTTCTAACCTCGCAAATTTCGCCGGCCAAGCCGTAGTGACGCGACACTCTCAGGTTATCGTAGCTTCTAATTTCGATCACATCGTTCCAACGAAAGATGGATCAAGTTGTCCCAGAGTTACTTCAAAACCCTTTGTTGACTTTCATTCAAAGATCAAAGTGTACTCTATTTTCACCAACATGTCAGCCAAGGACTACAGAAATTCCTACCACTTTCAAAGGCTTTAAACGTGAAGCCAGATTTTGTAGCTGGAATTGCAGCAGAAACTAGGAGAATTACGAAGAAAGATTCACGCTACACGAAATCACATGAATGATTTGGCAGAAGGAACATTTCCTCCGTGGGAAACTTCAGATGGACAAGCATTTAATTGTTACTAATTTCAAAAGCTGGACTTTACAAGAAACACTGGCATTATTACCAAATGTCTACGACACCGACACAAAACCTTCTGAGCCCCTGAAAGATCACTGCACTAATAATCTTGGTTTATGCCTTACAGAAGACGAAAAATTACTCGACTGAATTTGGAGTTCGTTTAGGGACTTAGGCAAACGTGCAGCCAATGCAACTGCAGCGTAAGGATTGAATGCGAATGGAATATGTCCCACAGATTACACTTTCAGTTCTGATTTCGCTTTCGCACTATCTCATGGTAGCATGAGAATGCTTATGCATTAGGAACAGATTTGTGCGCTGGTATTTTAACTGAAACAACTGATCAAGTTATCCTACAACACTCTGAACATCTACTCCCATCGTCCTGTTGCTGTATTCTAAGATTGCCTCAACCAATTTGTTTCAACCCTTTACTCCTACATTAATACTTCTACTTCTGAATTCTATTTCTCCATGTTCGAAAATTTGTGAAGTGTTCAGAAAAATAAATTATGTTCCTACATCCTTCCATCCCTCTCGTGAAGAAACCGAAGCCAGAATTCTCACGGTGCTCGAGAAGAAAGGACAAAGAAACAGACATAAGGAGGATAATTTCAAGAAGACTTCGAATTCGATTTATTTCAATCAAGATGCTGAAAAGACTTGTGTGGCATGAAACGAATAGCACTACCTAACAAAAGTAAAAAATTTCATTCAATCGTCATTCTTTAAAACGTGGCTGCAATAACTGCAAAATCCACTCCAAAGCCTGCGTTAGTTATGCACGTTATAAACGTCCTAAAGTTTAGACAAAGTACTCGAGTTAAAAAGAAGTACACAGTATTTTAGGGTGATGGGGAGCGCTAATTGTTTTATGTGACTGCGATCTTATTTCTGAGAGTTATATTACCTTGTTCTTCGTTACAAATTGAGTATCTTGACCACACCTCTCCCAAAAAATGCTCTGGTGTTTACCTTCGTAATTTTTAATAATGTCAGTGCATTTAAATTTTCTACAGAGAAACTACAAACACCCTACCGCACTTATCCCACAATCAGGCATAACTGCTGTGACTATTTATACATATTTGTAACAATAAACAACATGAACAGTGGGATATCATAACCCATTTAACCTTAAATGTAGTCGGTCTCTGAAGTTTTCAGATTATGTTCTTCAGCACTGCATGTCCAATAAGCAATGCGTACTTCAAATAAAGCGCATACAAGAAGAAGGCAATTTGTAAGCGGGGTCTGTCCCACCGTTTCCCATTCGGAAAGCAAGAAATTTTAATGAAGCTTCCTAACGACGAACAGAGGAACAGAACCTTGGGTTACGAGATCAGGTGCCAAAATAGATTGGACTATTATTTCGAAGGAGACTGTTACTTCCATCTTCGAGGTTGGGCCGAAAATTTTTCCTCCGAAAACTTTGTGCCCAGTTTCAAAAAGCATGATATCATAATGCTTAAGGACACACTTTAACTTTCACGGCTGTGAAAGCCTCAAACTTCAGACACCGAAACAGGCCTTAATCTCTCCCTCTTGAAATTTCCTCTTTCTCGCTTTTTACCTTTTTATTTGCTTTAGTTTGTTCAGTTTTCTACCCGTCTCCTAAAAGTATTCCGCACAGAGTATTTTGACGACTGACTTAATTATATCTCTCCCAAATACGACAGAAATCTCTCACAGATATTCTGAAGGAAACAGAATACGCAACAAAATTATAAGGGCAGACAGCTAGATATTGAAGCAGACCGCTACGGTAACCCTTTAAAGCACAGTAGTTACGTTTTACTACCAGCTATAACATGAAAACTCTGCACGGTGTCCACACAGAACTCTTATTTCTTTTGTGCCATTTTCGTAATAAAAATATATAACTCTTCTATACAGCACTAAACTATATGGGCGCAGTGAAGCAGACGAAGCGTGTTTACCTTAACGTAGAACTGAGTTTTTGTATGTAGCATTAATGCATCTCGACACATGTTTTCTTGGCTTTCTTATATCTTCAAGCAAATGCTGAGATGGTTCTAAGGTTCGGAGTTTTATTGCATGCTTTTCATACGGCCCTCCCGATGCAAATAAATAAAAAAAATATATATTTTTATTTAAACCATCAACTTATCTTTTGCAATTAAGCATTTATCGTACAACAGTAAATTAAATCGTCCTGCACTTATTTCAAGCCACAACTTCATACCATCTCAGCGTCCCTCTTGTCACACATTTCGTATTAAAAAAAATGGAGAAAACTGGAAACTTTCTAGCACTGATATTATTTCTCTCTCCCACTTTCCCCCTGAATTTTCCCTTTGTCAAACTGTTAAAGTAAGTTCCATTACCGTTTATGCATTATAGAATTTTTATTTATCAGAAGGTATTTTACTTTATTCTGGATAACAGATTTGTTCCCAGATATTTTTCTTACTATTCTATGATTGATAAATAGGACTTGATACACTGGCAAGAACCGATCACGGTGGCCGCTCTATCTGAGCTGCGTACCGCCGAATGCTTAAAAACTGGGATCGTGTAGTCCAGTTCCACGCCGCATTTTGTGCGTTTTGGCATATTTATACGCATTTTGTATGAAGTAAAAATTAGGGCCTGCCATGACATCCAGGCCCGTCTCTCCTTCCGTCTCTAAGCCAGCACCAGCGTCTAAACTCTCTGTTGGATTTTCATTAAGATTATTACATGAGGTCTCTCAAAAACGATGTCACGGAATGAAGACCTTCCTAAAATTCAGCGCAATGAGTCATACTTCACTTAAAGATATAAATAAATTTCTAACCGTATTTTCCGTATCTCGTGAGAGATTTTTGTGAATTCGGTATAAAATATGTCCACACCATGACGTTCAGAAATTATGAGTTTCGAAAAAAAAATCGGTTGAGTAACATAAAATTTTGACTGCAATTTCTAGATTCGTCATCTGAATTGAGTAAAATTTGATTCTGGAAATCTCCATATACAGCCGTTCAGTATTTGTGTTTCTTTCGAAAAAAATCCGTTGAGTGAAAGCCATGTTTAACTAAGAACTTAAATTCTTCCCGAATTCTCGATATTTTTCGTACTATTTCCATACTACTAAGTAGATGAGATTTTCACAGATATGTACTGGATCACAGTGAGTTCCGTGAAAATCAGAGCACTTAAAGCCACGACTTCCCCAGGAACATAAAATAAATTAATACCCATACTTTACGCATTGATTATCCAATATGGATAAAATTCGGTACGAAGGATTTGAAGATAGTGATGCTGAGCATTTGCAAAGTTCGTCCAAATCATATATAACGTATAACATACAACGTATATGGTGGAAAAGGAAACTGCATTCAGGAATGTGCCGTGAAATCTTTGATATGTATAAAGTAAAGAACGCCCTGTTAAAGTCTATGTAACAGTTTCAGAAGAAATCCTTATTTGGAAAACGTCATAAGATGTAATACGTAGAGCGAGAAGATGAATAACCGAAGCAGAAGTGTATAAAACTAGGAATTAGCCACATCTGTGGTGAAGCCAACGTAATGTTGCTGGTGTAGGCGAGTTGACCCACAACAACATTATGTAACTTGATGACCAGTAATTATACAGAGAATGCTGGGAAGGGACGCCCAGTACAGCTGTAATGAGGTAAGTTTCCACGTCTGTGTTTATACCTGCAGACTCAGTGAACACAAACAACAAACACAACTCGGAACAAACCAACTCCTAGGGCAGTTTCGTCTTCCTCCATGAAATCTAAATCGGCTTCATAGACAAAACTTGTAATGCATAGGCATATACATAAGTAAAAGAATAACTGAATGCTGGAATTCACATACACATTTTAAGCTCCAAAATGGTTTCAAAGTTCCCGGTTAACCGACAGCGCAGACACCGAGTAGCAAAGCGAATTCAGTGACACTATGACACTAACCACCATACTCCCATCAGGCTTATGAGTTTCTGGTACCTGACGCCGTGCAGTTTCGTACTTTATTATCAACATGTCGGTGGGACCTGCTGTCTTTCTCTTCGCGCTTCTGCCCTGAAGATGGAGGAAGGAGTTTCCTCTGTAACGTTACGTACCAAACAGCACGGCATCATGCCCCCACTATACCGTAATGTTAACAGTCACAGCACTGACTTGTAATATCTCACGATTAATTTTTATGGTGCTTTTACCTAATTAAAGTTCGTGCCACAGAATTACCTGCCCTGTACAATTCGATGCGTAATGAAATGACAGCATTTCGATTCCAGACTCCTTGGTAGAGGACTCCGAAAATCTCGATGTATTTAGATAATAAACCGAAAGGTCCATCCTGAGATATAGGCCTTTGGTTTTTTCACAAGCTTTAAATTACTAGTCTACACAGACAGACGCATATCAACTTTTTTTAATCATATTATATGTGAACGGTATCGAAGCTTTTGCTATTTAACCCTTGGGCCCCGGAGCTGGACATTTACAGTTTAGCACACCATTTATGTAAAATGTGAATATTTTATGAACCAAGAAGGGTAACATTAGGAAATACACGACATTTTTTGGAGGAATAAACGAAGATGGCGAGAGAAAGTCTAAAAAATAATTAAATATATTTGTTGGCTAAATATATAAAACGTGTACTCTGTGTAGCAGCGGTACGCCTGTCCTATATATAGGATGCGTGGTGCATAAAGGTTAAACAAACTCAAGCAGCAGCAAGTGTCAAATAAAGTGGAATTCGACAGGAATACAATTGCGAATATTGAATAATTAAACCACGCATACAGAAATAAAAGATCAGCACTTGATAAACTGCTGGATCCTGTAACGAACACTCAGTATAGGTGGGTAGCCCCCATTACTTGCGCCACAGATCCTAAGGGTTCTACGACTAAAAGATCCAGGGTAACCTTCTGTAAAGACGCATTTTATTTCCACAGAAATTTTATGGAAAGAAGCTTAACATCATATATTTAAGATAAAATGGGAGTTGCCTAAAATGCAGATCGTAAAGTGCCACTGCCGCTAGTAAACTGAATTTAAGAAATCCCCTTTAGAATAAAATTCAATAAAGTGGGCGCAAACGAAATATTGAAATCGCGGTTGGAAAAGAAAGGAATCATAATAAAATTCACTTAAGACCCACGAATTAAATTCGGTTATGCTCTTCTTCATTGTGTTCGATGTAGCTGTCGTTTGATTTTATACACCCTTACACGTGTTCTAAAACACCTAATTTTTAAAAAGTGTATATTTACTTTACACGTATGGGGGATCCACCAAGCCTTCTTAAATGTAATAGGGATCCAGTTACATATCTTAAATTAACAGAGCTGCGCAAACAAACGTTCGAGAAGCACTGGTTTAACATCGAATGAAAGACACGCATGGAATCAATACAGCAAAATCACACAGGCGGCATAAGTTAGGTGCCTAGTTACCTACATATCAGACCGAAGAGATCATGTAGTCACAATATGTTGATAAAACGATCTCAAAATAGTAACAAGTATAATTAAATTAATAATCACTCAAAACAAGTGAGAAGATAATGAAGAGATAAATGGAAACACGTAATGCATAATAATAGGGTACATAAAAATGTAAGCATTTACCTCAGTATTCCGGTAAGAATAAATAGCTGTACAAACACATGTTTAATTACAAGAAATAAGGATCCAAGGAATAGCTGAACCATACAAGCAAGAATCCTGGTTAAGAAAAACAGAAGAATATAATAATTTGAAATTGTTTAATATAAGTTAATACTGAAAGAAAATTAACTCAAAGTACTAGGTTGAAAACAATGTTAAAAAGCCATGATGTCATTAAATCATGAAGACTCGTGTCGGGATAAACAAAAACAGTGTATCGAGAAATGTCGCATTTAAATCCTCTATTTAGAGACCTTTATATTCAAAACATTACATAAATGTGTGCTGCAGAGCAGATTATGAAATAAAAGAGGCCAAAAAGAGACTATGGGAGAACGACAGAATACAGAGCTTTAAATTAGTAATATTTGTAAAAAAAAAGTATTACAATAAAAAATAGAGGGCGTGAACGAGTGGAAAACGAAACTTGCATAGAGAAAACGAAAAGTGAAAACTAAAAGCAAGAGATGACGTAGAAGATTTAAGCAGGGAAGTTAATCAACCGTACTGTGAATGCAAGCGTGGGAGTCAAGTAGCGTCAGCAGGTGAATAAGTTAAAATTGTACAGTGCGAATCCAAGTGTAAGAATAAAAGTTACCGATCAGCAAGTACATTGGTGACGCACAGTCTTCAGGCTTGCACTGATCTCGAAGCAATGTCACATCATGAAGCCAATCTTGTACGAGTATACCAGTAAATATCTACGGTCATATCCTTTCAAGTCCTTTATTTGTCCCAACTAATGCGCACAAATCATCTAAAATGTTAAAAAATTTAAAACTATAATATTTGTTCCAACATGTTTCGGTTTACATAAACCATCATCAGGGAGCTACAGCCTGCACTTTGTCAAAGTTACATGTTGGAGCAAATATTATAGTTTTAAATGTTTTAACTGTTTAACAATTAAGATAATTTGTGTACATTAATTGGGACAAATAAAGGACTTGATATTATTAATGCACGGAACAACCATGAAGATTAACTACTTTCATACTCTAAAAATGATTCTTTAACATACATTCTGAATTAGCTACTTCACGAGCTTCCTCAAGCACTCACGACGGTAGACTGTAGTCTACACGCTATCATGTGACAAACCACTGCAGTCTGGAAACTAGCCATTCACAAATCTAGTCCCATATACCGCAAGTATACACTCTAAAACTGAAGAAACTTCTGTTAATTTTCGTATGAGTATGTAAGCATCTATATACAATTCTCCAGAAGATATGTTAGTCGTATGCCTTGGGTTGACATTAAATTTTGGGTTTCGCGTGGAAAAGAAATACAAATATATAAATGAGGAATAGGAGATAGAAATTCTTATATGCACGTAGTATAATGAGCAGCTTCGCCTAATAAACCAGTATGTCTGAAAAGAAAAACGATCACATCGCTTGGAATTTCAGTACGATCGGCTTTGGCATTACATATAACTTATTAGCCACAATACAATGTCTGTCCTTCATGCTGTACGATTAAAAAAGGTTGAATGAAACTTCCAAAACGAGAAATCAAGTAGTTTTTGTTTTTGCTACAAAGTTCCCCATACCGCATCAAACTCGATCAATATACAAGTGTCTTCAGTATAGAAACTCAGTGCATTATACCGTCATTAGAGGGTTGCTGGCAACATCTCAAGACACTGTTGCATTAAGGAAGAGGTGGACCGATAATTCAATTTGTTCCACGACAAGAATCCAGCGTCTTGGAGAGACGTTATGAAACATCGCAACAAATTACCAAACAACGTTGAAACTTCTGATACAATACAGCACACAGAACTAAGTAGTTCTTTAACGCAGAAAGAAATTCTGTCTGCTCCTGCCGTCGAATTGCGACACATCTAAGTCTGGTATCACTTTTTAACGTAACCCCTTACATTGCTCTGCTGGGATTATAAAATATAAGTTAAAGAATCTCGATACATATGAATGTACACATCAGGATCCAAACAGGGGTTTACCACCTGAAAGCTCCAAAGTCAAAACGACCACAAGAATATTTATATTACGTAACAAACCAACAAATGCGCATCAGTAAAATATATTTTCTTTTACCACATATTGCTATTCATCCTCATGTTTCGATCGCTTCTACGACAATCATCAGGGTGTCATACAAGAATACAAACAATATAATGACCATAAGCATTTCGTTACTTTTGTTGAACTAGTCGAAAATCTGAAAGATATAGACACATATACACGACATAAAACTTCATTCCCCTAATTTATATCCTTTAGAAAGGAAAGTGCGGTTAAAATACAGAATAATTAAGATGCTTCAAACATTAACTTTATCAAATAAACTGCATGCCGGGAAGTGTTTCATTTTCCTTAAAATCGATATTGTTTTTCGTGCATGATCTATATTCAAGCATTTGTTCCTAATAAAAATATCGCAATTTCTAGTGCAGTTAGTGCTCAATTTAAATTATTTGTAGACGCCAATATATTCCGTGGAAACTCATTTCAGTTGGAAAATATCAACATCCAATGTTCATTTGCTGGTTTTTAAACAGTCATTTCAACCGACTATTTCATTTAATGTACGTTTCCATTGCTTCTATATCAAGACCTCTCCCCGTACCTAAGTTCAGAATTACGCAGAACATTTGGTATTTAAACCAGGTTACATATGCATGAACACAGGTAAAACCAAACACAGTCTGAAGGAAGATATTATAACGTGTTATTTTACTGTGTACCCTGCCTGAGTGCGAATGGAGGTATGATAAGATTAATGTAGGGAGAGAGAGGTAAGGAATTAGTATGTCCGTACTGAAAGTCAGATCTGCTAAAAAAAACAATAAATGAATTAAATCAAAAATCCTCTCCGCAATATCAAGCAACATATTTGTGATTTCAGGCTTCCGCTGCAAAGTAGATAAGACCTGCGCTCTTCTGAGTTATTTCCAGCAAATAGTGGTAATTTCTTACCGACGCGTCCGGACAACAGATCGGTCCCATCTTCAATAGGTTGTCCCGAAACGTCAGTAAGAAATTACCACTACTTGCTGCGTAGTAACCCAGAAGGGCGCAGTTCTCAAGCACTG
>Ga0209755_10007961_pt1 | contig 11424 bp, 10 predicted proteins | sample TergutCo191P1_FD_187301 | JGI IMG/M metagenome (GOLD analysis project Ga0209755, IMG submission 187301) | Cornitermes sp. P1 segment gut microbial communities from Petit-Saut dam, French Guiana - Co191P1 (SPAdes) (version 2) | ecosystem: Host-associated > Arthropoda: Insects > Digestive system...
TCGAGTGGCGAAACCTTCCCGTAGAAAGCGTAAACTGGTACGATGCGCTGGTGTTCAGCAACCGCTTAAGTATGCAGCGGGGCTTAACACCCGCATACAGCATAGGCGGCAGCACCGACCCTGCTGAATGGGGGACTGTACCAACGAGTCCTAACGCGACATGGGATGCCGTAACCATAGTCCCAGGCTCCACCGGCTACCGCCTGCCCACCGAGGCGCAGTGGGAGTTCGCGGCTCGGGGTGGAATTGTTTGCCAGGGGAATTATGCCTTTTCCGGGAGCAACACCGCCGCCGTTGTTGCGTGGTACAGTGGAAACAGTGGGAGGAGAACGCACCCTGTTGGAACGAGGGAACCCAATGCGCTTGGCCTGTATGACATGAGCGGCAACGTGTGGGAATGGGTATGGGACTGGTTTGGAGACTACCCTGATGTTGCACAGACCGACCCCACAGGGCCGGCTGCCGGCGACAACCGCGTGGTTCGCGGTGGGCGTTGGGGCCTTACGTCCGGGCACGCTCGGTCAGCGTCTCGTGACTACGGCCTTTCCGACCATCCGCCCGGCAATCTTGGGTTCCGGTTGGTTCGCCCGGATCCCCTCGCGTCGCCACCAGCAACAACCGTCAGCGTCAGCAGGGACGGCGGGCCTGTCCAGCGTTTTGCTAACCTTGCCGACGCGCTTGCTTCGGTTACCGATACTGCACCCCACACAATTACGCTGTACGAAAACCAGCAGATCGTCACATGGCCCCTGCTCCCAAACCAGCATATCACCCTGCGCGGTGCGGGGCACACCGTCAACCTTGGCGGCAACGGAAGCCTCTTTACGGTAGCAAATGGCGCAACCCTGACCCTGGGCAACATCACGCTGGCGGGGCATAACACAAACACCGCCCCTTTGGTGCGGGTAATGCTCGGCGGCACGCTTTACATGAACGAGGGATCGGCGATTACGGGGAATAGAAATACCGGCTTTGGCGGCGGGGTGCTTAACGACGGCACCTTTACCATGCACAATGGGCGGATCTCTGGCAACATCTCCGACTCAAGCGGCGGCGGTGTATGGATCCAACCTTCAGCCACCTTTACCATGCACAATGGGGAAATCTCTGACAACTATGCCAGGGGGGTCGGGGACGACATCGGCAACGGCGGTGGGGTGGCTGTGAACAATGGAACCTTTATCATGGACGGCGGAACCATCACCAGCAATACAGCCATCCGGGGGGGTGGCGGTGTGGTTGTGGGAGGCGAGGGAACCTTTACCATGAGCGGCGGAACCATTTCCGGCAATACAGCCAACCTCCGCGGCGGCGGTGTGTATGTGGGAGGCAACGCGACATTCCGGATAAGCAACGGCACCATTTTTGGCGCTGATGCCGCCGGGCAGTCGGCGAACAGTGTGACCGGCACTGGTGCGGCTCTGCACATGAATCCCGGCGAAACAGGAACAGCCCAACACGGCACGTTTGATGACTTCGGCGCGTTTGACAGTATGGGCAATTTATTAAGCGGCACCGACTTCCGCAACGACACCATCAGCATAACAAACGGTGTTCCTCAGCAATAGGCGGATGGTACGACGTGATGTCTCACTTGCCAGCGGGGGTGGATGCGGCGACGGCTGCGTTTCTGGCTGCGGCACGGACTGCGCCGGAGCTGGCGGAACCGGCTGCACCTGCGATCTTGGCGCGGTCGGCGGCTGCGATTGCGCGAGCCCGATTGACGTAACAACAGAGGGCATGAGGATACGGAACCAAGCCGGCGAGCAAATAACCTACCTTGCGCTGGACGCGGGGGGAACCCCTGTTATCCTTAGCGCCAGCTTTGGCGATAATACGCTGGCGCTTGCCAACATACTGTGGGTAGCCAACCACGGGAGCGTGGTCATACAGCCCTATTTCCTGGCAGCGGGGGGGATGGCTTCCCGAATGGTAGTCGGCGGCCCCGGCAACTTCGTCAAGGTGTATGCCACCGCCCATTTCCCCGCCACCTCGATAACCGCGATGGCGACCGTACACGGCAACACGGTGGCGACAAGCATCCCCGTAACCAGAAGGCATAACCTGCAATGGCACATCCTGCAGCCCGCCACCCGGATGGTCGACGGCCAGGCAGTGCTAAGATGCGCGAGCTGCCACGAAGCCCACGGCGAACCCCGCGTGCTTCGCTACGCCGGAACACCAGGAATCGCATACTACTTTAACGCAGCCCAGGAAAGATTTGAAGTTATTGGCAGGGGCTCGGCATCAGGCGCGATTAGCATACCCGCCTACCTTTTCAAAGACTGTCAGGAGGGCAATTCCCGCTATTTCCCCGTAGAAGTTATCCGGGCGAACGCCTTTGCCGGAATGGCAGCAACCTGGAATCATGTCATTTTTGACAACGTCCCGGTTAGACAAAGCCAATGACGGTTCCTTGATAAAACGGCTGTAAGCATACGAAAATATAGGGTGCAAGTCTAGGGATTGGGCATACGAGCACGGAAATCAATTTTTGCGCATTTTTCGGCAAAAATCCCCCGCAGACTAAAGCAAAACGCGAATTCGCGCCATATAAAGGGTATGAAGACACAGAAAAAAAACGAGCCTTCACGAAGGTTCAACCCGCTCAACGACTTCCTGTTCTACAAGACCATGGGAGAGAAAGGCGACGAGCCCCAGCTTACCGGCTTCCTGAACGCGATCCTCGCGCCCTCCGGAAGAAAACCCATCGAGACCCTCGAGATCATCGAAAAAAAGACCTTCGTCAAGGACATGCTCGAGGGCAAGTCCTGCTGCCTTGATGTGGTCGCGATACTCGAGGACGGAACCCGGGTGAACATCGAGGTTCAGCTTAACGACAAGCGGAACATGGATCGCCGCAGCCTGTTCTACTGGGGCAAGCTGTACGCCGAGACGCTCAAGCAGGGGATCGACTACATCGAGCTGCCGGACACGATCGCCATAAACATCGTGAACTACGACTTCCCGCGCGGCGGCGGCGCGCACACGCGGTTTCGCCTGCGGGAGGTGTCGGATCCCGCGCTGGAACTGACGGGCGCGCTTGAAATTCACTTCGTGAATATGGTAAAATGGAGGCAGCTGGCGGAAAAGGATCTTGCGGGGAACCCCCTGCATCGGTGGCTGGCGTGGCTCGATCCCGAAAGCCCGCCCGAACTTGTCGAGGAGGTCAAAAACATGGACGGAGCGATAGCGTTTGCGGAAGACAGGCAGGGTTTCGTGATGCATGACGACGATGCGCGGGAGCTCTACTGGAGGCGCCAGATAGCCGAGATGGATCGCAGGGCCGAGATTGCCTTCGCCTTGGAAAAGGCCGCGCTAAACAACGCCCGGAATGCCTTGGCCGAGGGTTTATCCCTTGAGCAGATCCACAGGATCACTGGGCTGGACATGGAGACCATCGCCGATCTTCAACCCCGATAATTCCGACAGTGGCGGCTTGCAATGCGCAGCCGCCGGCAATCCGCCCGCACGTTTAAACAAAAATTGATTTCCGTGCATACGAGGTAGGCACGCGGGCGGCGGCAGGTATTTGTTGCAATAAGGGAGCAATAGAGAAAATGGGGGCTGAAGTTTTACACAGACGCGGCGAGTTTTTCGCGCACCATTTCTTCAACGATCTGGGCAGGGCTTTTATGCAGGGCAGCGGCTTTAGCCACAAGATAGTTGATAGTCAAATTAGAAAAGCCCAAAGAACGCATTTCACGCTGGCTAAACCAGTCGCTGCCTTCAGAGCCAAGTGTGTAGTCGTTATTGGTAAAATGGTCACTCAGGGCCCACGCTTCTTCTTCTGTCATTCTCGCCATAAATCCCTCCTAAAGACCAAGCAATGCAATAGTGCTTTTGCGAACCTTCATTGCATGGAAAACGTTGATACTCCTATGATTTATGTCAAGGGAAATTTCCGATTTTTTTCCCTTTGACAGCCCCCGCCCCTCTGCGGCGCAACGGAGACAGCCACTCGTTTCTCTCGTGCACACGCCCTGGTGTAAAAAGCCGTGAATGCCGACCTATCTGTATACGCGATGGCGCGTGGCCCCCTTGGGGAGCTACCCCGGCTTTGCGATAACTCCACGCCTGCCCACCGAGGCGAAGTGGGAGTTCGCGGCACGGGCAAGAATAACGGCTAGTTGATGGGGACCCAACCCCTCGCCACGATAACCTGTCCTTCGGTGATCGCCCAGTCCAGAAAGGCCCTGCTTTCCGGCTGCAGGTCGCGGTAGAGCAGAATGAAAGGTCTGGAGATGCCGTAGCTGCCGTTCATCATGTTTGCCATGCTGGGCGCGACCCCGTCTACGTTGACGGCCCTGACCATCTCGGTAACCGCCCCCACGGAAATGTACCCTATCGCGTTTGGGTGAACCGAAACGTTCGACCTGATCGCCGCGGTACTGCGCCCCTCGTAGGCATCCGCCCTAAGCTGGCCGGCAAAGTCCACCATTTCCTCGAATGCACTCCTCGTGCCGGAACCCTCCTCGCGGGTAAAGACCGCTATCGCGCCGCTCTTGGCACCGGTTATCTGGCTCCAGTCGGTGATGGCCCCGGTGTAAATGTCGCGTATCTGTGTCATGGTAAGGTTGGAAACGGGGCTGGCGTAATGCACGATGACCGCGATGCCGTCTATGGCGACAAGCTGCTGGTTTAGCCCCAGGGCAAGCTCGTCCCGGGTCAGCGCCCGGCTGGACAGGCCAAACTGATAAAGTGCGCCGGCGTTGCGTATGCCGTCGCCCGAGCCGGTACTCAGCACGTTTAGCCTAATCCGGGGATTGGCCGCATGAAAGTCGCCCATCAGTGCGTTCAGCACCGGCACGACCGATGTTGATCCGCCTATCTCGACTATGAAGTAGTCGTCGGCCAGTGCCGCCGCCTGTTGTTCCCCACGGCATCCGGCAAAAAGCAGAATCGCGGCGACTACCGCAAACGTCCCGATCGCAACTTGTTTCATGGCTGACCCCTTAATTGTACCTGTTGTCCAGTATACAGCATTTGGCGATTTCCACGCAAGCGCAGGGTTGTATGCCTGCGCCTAAAACCTATACAATAAAAATGCAATTTTTTAGGAGGATTGACATGTTCGGCAGTTTAAAAAGTAAGATGATTGTTCCCATTGTTGGCCTGCTGGTTGTCATGATCGTTTTTATCTTCGTGTACGTTTCGACATCCGCGGCGAGCCTTGCTGGCGATCTTACCCGGGAGCGCACCGCCTTGGCATCCAGCGCCGCCGACGCGCAGCTTGTCAACTTCGAGGAACAGACGCGGGTTGTCGCCATTTCCGTCGGCGACAGTCACGCGGTTGTGTCGAACCTGCTGGACTGGAACGCCAACCCCCTGGGCAGAATTCACAGTAGGTCGGCAATGGTGGACTACCTGGAATCCATCTCCGGCGACATGGGGGTGGACAGCTTCGTCGTCAGGGACGCGCGCGGGGTCATAGTGTTGAGGATGCACGAGCCGGACTATTTCGGCGATCGCGACGGCAGCGCGTCGGGGCTGGCGGCCCTGCGCGGGGAGGCCTCGACCTCCTTTTCGTCGATACCGACCCTGCCCATGAGCCTGGACACCACCGTGCCAATCCGGCACGAGGGCGAGGTTATCGGCGCGATGTCGGCCATGTTTTTCCTGCATACCGAGGAGTTCGTGGATCGCTTTGCCGGGATCTTCAATGCGGAGGTAACGGTCTTTGGCGGAAACACACGCGTCGCGACCACGCTTTTGAACGAGGACGGTTACCGCGCCGTTGGCGTCAACGCGGACGCAAGGGTTTCCGAGGAAGTCCTGCGCCTGGGGCGGCCATTAATGACGGAAGTGACACTTTTCGGCGTGCCGTATCATGCGTACTATCTGCCTCTGCCCGGTCTCGACGGCGAACCCGTCGGCATGTTCTCCGTGGCCTTTTCCAACGAGCGCACGATCCTGGCCACCGGCACAATGCAGCGGAACCTGATCATCATAGCCGCGGTAAGCCTTGCGGTGGTGGCTTTCGTCATGCTCATTTTTATTATAAGGATGCTAAAACCCATCGAGCTTTTGACGCTTACCCTTGACGGTACTGCGGAAGGCGATCTGACTAAAAGGCTTCCGGAGCTGGGGCGGGATGAAATCGCCAGGGCCTCCCGCTCGTTCAACAAAACCATGGAGGAACTGCGGAACATGATCGTCGCGATCAAGCAGAAGGCGGGGGAGCTGTCCGAGATAGGCAACGACCTTGCCAGCAACATGACGGAAACCGCGTCGGCCATGAACGAGATCGCCGCGAACATCCGCAGCATCAAGGGCAGGGCGGTGAACCAGAGCGCCAGCGTCACCGAAACAAATGCGACCATGGAACAGGTCACCGTCAACATCGACAAACTTAGCGAACACGTCGAACGCCAGACTGGCGCGGTGACTAAATCGTCGAGCGCGATCGAACAGATGATAGCGAACATCCAGTCCGTTACCGCGACCCTCGCCAGGAACGCCGATAGCGTAAGGGAGCTTGAGGATTCGGCGCGGGAAGGCAAGTCCAGTCTGAACGAGGTCGTGACGGACATTCAGGAGATTGCCCGCGAATCCGAGGGGCTTCTGGAGATAAATTCGGTAATGGAAAACATCGCCGGCCAGACGAGCCTTCTTTCGATGAATGCGGCAATAGAGGCGGCCCGTGCCGGCGAGTCGGGCAAGGGTTTCGCGGTCGTCGCTGGCGAGATACGCAAACTGGCGGAATCATCCGCGGCACAGTCCAACACCATCGGGAACGTGTTGGCGAATATCAAAAAATCCGTTGACAAGATCTCCGGCTCGGCCGACAGGGTTCTTGACAAGTTCGCCGCGATAGACCACAGGGTAAAGACCGTCGCCGAGCAGGGCCAGGATATCCAGGCCGCCATGGAGGAGCAAAGCCAGGGAAGCAGGCAGATACTGGAGGCGTCCGGGCAGGTGGGCGACATAACCCGGCAGGTAAAGGGCGGGTCGCTGGAAATGCTGGAGGGCAGCAGGGAAGTCATTCAGGAAAGCAAAAATCTGGAAAAGGCCACGCAGGAAATAACGGACGGCATGAACGAGATGGCCGTCGGCGCGGAACAGGTGAACAGGGCGGTAAACAACGTCAACGATTTGAGCGACAGGAACCGAGAGAACATTTCCTCTTTGGTGCAGGCCGTCTCGCGGTTCAAGGTTTAGGCGGCGCAGACCTATCCCTTCGTTTTTTCCAATAAGTTTTCCGGCAAGATGGCTGGTATTTTTGAATCGGCTAAGTCCCCAGTATTGCGGGTGACAATGTCGTCAAATTCATCGTTCCCAAGGGCATTGAAAATCAGCGTATCCCCCAGTTCCACAACGGAAATGGACCGGCACAAGTCCATCGGTATCAATCAGCACAGTCAGAACTCTCATCAATGGCCCCCATGAGTTCCTTTTTACTCGTAGGCGCGAGAGTGCCGGTCACCGTATGCGTTAACTTCGCTATTCTACCACGCTATGGCCATTTACACAATTTTCAGGACAGGCTCAATAAAACTACCATATTTGAGACACTTTATATCGCGCGATACTTTCATCGCCGGTGATAAGCATCATTTCCTCGGCCAGAGCGGTTGCCATGAGCAGGCGATCAAAGGGGTCGCGATGTATCATCGGCAACGTTTCAAGAACGGAAAGATGAGTGGGTTTTATGGGGAAAATGACAATGCTGTTAGCTTCCACATCCTGAATAAAATCGGCCGTACTTCCGTCAATATCCAGCTTTCCTATGCGGAGTTTAATGGCGACTTCCCATGCGGAAGCTATGCTCAAGTATACGGGGTTGGAACTGTCGCAAATAATTTGACGTGCGGTTCCAGACAGTCGCGTATCGCCGTTGAAAAACCAAATGGCGGCATGGGTGTCAAGCAGGTAAGCGCTCATCTACATATAATCCTTGAAATCATCAAGGGGGGCATCAAAATCATCAGCCATACGGTATTTCCCTTTAGCGTAGCCGAACACGCGCTCTTTCGGCTGTTCCACTGCGACGGGAACTTCCCTTGGGGTAAAAGTCAGTATAACCGACCCCGTCGGCACATCGTGGGGAACTTCTAGTATAATCCGGCGGTCGGCCGGGACTTCAACCGTTTGCGTAATTGCCATGCGGTAAGTGTAGTATGTATTTGAGGGGTTTACAATCGGGGCGGAACCATTTTTTTGCGCCTACTGGAGTTCGCGCGGAAAGTGGAGTACAATATGGGCATGGACACGTACACCGTTTCATTGGACTGGGATGGGGAGGCATCCAAATGGTATGCCCTTAACGACGACATCCCCATAATGCTGGAGGATGTCTCGCTTGACGCTTTAATGCGCCGTGTAAGGCAGGCCACGCCGGAGCTTCTGGAGCTAAACGGTAAACCCTATGCGTCTGGCGGACTGCTTTTCAAGATGGAAGCCCAAGCGGTCGTGGCCTAATGGCGGAATACGAAAAAAAATAAAGTTCCCCTGCTCCGGGAAGCGAAGCGCACACCCCAGGCATGAAATAAAATGCCCAGGGTGTGTGCTTCGCTTCCCGGAGAGAGGGCTTTCCAAGGTGAGTCTTTCCAGGATTCGCATGGGGCTTTCCCGGAAACTTGAATGCCGTCACCCTCGCGCCTCTAGGGAATCAGGCTTGAAACAGATCTGGCAGTTTTTCCAGCATAAATACTTTGATATCTGCCGCAAAATGCAATGCCCTCGTCATATCCTCCTCGTTTATTTCCATGTCGTTCGGGTAGCGCGGCTGAACACCATACTGGGTTAAAATGATGCATTTTTGCTTGATTTGCCCAAGTTCCGGGTTTTCCGTCTCGCAAAGGGCGGTCAGTTTTACCAGGTCATGAATATAAGGCGGCTCTTGCCCTTTTGAAACCAGAAACGCCTTTAGATACTTTTCGACGAATTGCTGACAGTGGAAGCACACGATTTCATGTGGCACTGGTCGCATGGTTTTTGCCGTGTGCTCGGCCAGGGCCAGATCCTTGTCGGCCAATTCAATCCATTGCCGCGCTTCTTTTTCATGCGGCATAGATAAGGATCCCCTCCCGCGCTATTTTTCGCTCAAGCGTGGGAGCCGCTTTTCGTTCCAGGTAATGGCTTTTTTTCATGACAATCAAATCAAGGGGCATTGATTGCTGCTCGCATATCGCGGTTCGTATCAAAATCGAGGCGTCTATGTTTCGCAATTGCACGTCGTCCTTCAGCACGACAAACAAATCCAGGTCGGAATCTTTGTGCGGGTTTCCGTAGGCGCACGAGCCAAACAGATAGATCTCTTCCACCGGTACCGCGCCGATGATGAGGCCCTTTAGTTTATCCAGCTCCGCCTGTATCGCCGAATCCATATTGGTAAGTGTAGCGTGGGAACGAGCGAATTGCAAGAAGCGTGTTTCCAGGCTTGCTGAGACGGGCGAGGCCAAGCTGCAGGCGGTGCTTTATCCCGATACTGCGGTCAAGCCACAGTATGACGAGTTGCAACGAGCCCCTGTAGTAAAATGGTGGCGGTCACCGTATGCGTTAACTTCGCTATTCTACCACGCTATGGCCATTTACACAATTTTCAGGACAGGCTCAATATTTTCGTTTATCGCCGTTTCCAGTATTTTTACCAACGCGAAACGGATGCAAGGCATTGACCTCGCCCATATAATAGGCCGTTCGCTCGATGAATTTTGTTTTGCCTAGCCCCTTCAAAAAATTTTCGTTTTGGAGGTCTCTCATTATTTTATCCGAGCTTTCCATGATGTACTGACCACGGCAAAAAATGGAGTCCCCTTTCGAGAAGAAATCCCCGCGCCGAATTTGCCCGGCCCATTCATACAGGTCTTCAAATATTGTTTTGTGTATTTTGCACATTTGTTTATCAGTATATCGGTTCCGGGATAGCAGTAGCCTTCGGAACCGTCATAGGTATAGTCGTATTTTCCCATGAGTTATGCGGTGGCTAAAGTCCCCCTGCTCCGGGAAGCGAAGCGCACACCCCGGGCATGAAATAAAATGCACGGTGCGCGCACTTCGCATCCCGGAGAGAGGGCTTTCCAAGGTGAGTCTTTCCGGGATTCGCCTGGTGCTTTCCCGGAAACTTGAATGCCGTCGTCCTGTAAAACAAGTGACAGGCTCCGTCGTGACGGTAAGTCAAAACCGGTGCCTGTCACTCATGCGCCTACTGCACATTTTCCGGCAGAAGGGCGGAGTTCGCGATACCGCTGCTGGATGTCCTGGTACTGGACAGGCCGCTTCACTACGAGGTTGTGTGGCGCTAGACCGGGGTAAACACCTGCGTGATGACCGGCACCGTTGCGCCTGCCTTACCACTCTTTGGGCTTGTCGTGCGGGGGCGTGATGTTAAAAGTCTCGCCGGAAGGTTCCGCAAGGTACAAACCCCGGCTTAGCGCATACTCCCTTACCTTGTCCTTCACCACCACCCCCGCGACCGCTCCCAGGAACACGCGCCTGTCCCCGCGCAGATCCGCGTATCTTCGCATCTTTTCCAGCCGTTCCATGTGGGCGTTTATGTCGCAGATTGCGAGGTCGGCTTTTACTTCCACCAGCATTGCGGTGTCGCAGTTTTGCAGGTACACGTCTATCTGAAAAGCGATGCCGTTTTTCTTGTCCCGAATCTTGATGTCTTTGCTTACTTCCTGAAAATCCATGCCCAGGTCGAAAAACCTGTCTTGCAGGTTGGGCGCGACCATGTATTCCACCATTTCGCCGAAACTGTTCGTGAAATCGCCCAGGCGCCTGCCGGTTTCCTTTAGCACCCGTTCCATTTCCCTGTGGCCTGCGGCGTTACTTGCGGTAAATTCCTTTATCGCCCGATCCGTTTCCTTCTGGCTTGCGGCCAATTCCCTCTGATCTGCGGCCAATTCCCGAAGTATTGCCCAGACCGTCTCGGGGGTGGCGGGGGGTGCTGTTTGCGGTGTTTCCATGCCGATCTTCTCCTGGCTCACAATATAACGCTTTTTGCCGAACCCGGCAAATATGCCGGTGTCGTTTGCGGCGTTTATCCGGGGGTTGTTGTAACTAAGAAAGGCCGCCAGGCCGGTATCCTAAAATGGATGCCGGCGCGGGCGGCCCGGTACGCTAGATGTAGTGTGGCAGGGTTAGCCGCCACACTGGGCGATTCCGGTGACCGGCACCGTTGCGCCTAAATGGTATTCCAGTGGGCGGTTCTGGGATATGCGCCACGCGAAATTGCGTTCCGGATACCCCGGGCTGGGGAGTCTCCGGGATATGCTTTGGGAATCGGCTTCCGGCCTTTCTTTTCCGGGGCTTGCGCTTGGGGAAACGGGTTTCCGGGGTGGCCGGCCGGGAGGTTCCGGATTCGGCTTTGCCTTGCGGGGAGTTGCCGGGGCAGGAAAGTCCCCCTGCTCCGGGATGCGAAGCGCGCGCACCGGGCATGAAATAAAATGCACGGTGCGCGCGCTTCGCATCCCTGAG
>Ga0209755_10007962_pt1 | contig 11424 bp, 7 predicted proteins | sample TergutCo191P1_FD_187301 | JGI IMG/M metagenome (GOLD analysis project Ga0209755, IMG submission 187301) | Cornitermes sp. P1 segment gut microbial communities from Petit-Saut dam, French Guiana - Co191P1 (SPAdes) (version 2) | ecosystem: Host-associated > Arthropoda: Insects > Digestive system >...
TACCGGCATAAGTACCGGAATCAATATAAGTAACATCTGCTGTGTTGGCGGTATTGTGCGAGATTTCTCCGCCGTTCATTGTGAAAAAACTATTATCTTCGACAAGCACACCGCCGCCTATGTTGTTACGCAAAACCGCGCCTGAGTTCATTATGAAATTGCTCCCCTTTTTAGTCCATCCAATTATCGCCCGCGTGATTTCATGCCTCCAAGCTTTGCTGATGCCGTCTACCAGCACAATCGGAGTGGTGTTGTCAGGGAAGTTAGCCGAGTCTCCGTCAAGTATGATATTCTCCAAAATGAGAGTCGCGCCCGGAATGAACACGCCCGGCGTTTCGCCGCTACCGTAGGATACGCGTAACATTTCAACAGACGCGCCGCGCTTTATTGTTACCGGGCGGGCAGGATTCGCGCTGCGGATGGTAAGAGTTGCGTTAGTGTTTCGCGGCACAGGTATATTAACTGTCGCATTAAGCGTGATATCCTCTCTGAGTTCTATGACCATATTGCTCTGCGCATTGGCGAAAGATAAAACTTGCAGAAGAAAATCATTAGCGGTCGTACGCGGAATATCGCCAATTGTTAAAGTCATCGCATTCCCTGTGTTTTCTATGCCGGTAATTCTTAAACCTGAGGGCATTCCGTCGTGCCATACCGCGGCTGGAACAGTCATGCTGTTGAAGTGAGTATTAAGACCCGGGCGGAACAGGTCGGTGGTATCTCCCCTGTTGCTGACAGTGCCAAGGTCGTCTCTCCCGTCCGCCTGCATAAGCGCCACGTATGGGAACCCTCGGCTGGCAACCTTCCAGTTGTCGCCGTCCGTGTGGATATGCCATATCGCAAGCCCGGTTCCCGGAGGGATTCCAAAACGGCGTCCCTCCGAAGCGAGCGCTTCGATATAAAAAGCTTCCTTTTCGTTTCTTCTGTACATTAAAGCGGTATGGCTGTTTGGGATGAGAGTAAATCTTGTCCCGTCTCTTGCGTTTGTTATATCAGTTACATCAATCCACCCTGCGCGGTGCCTGAAAGCGGCGTTGGGATATATGCCGCGCGCCATAAGACACCATATCCCGATTTCGTACGGAGCCTCTCCTCCGCGCAAGGGAGAGTAGAGGTCGGGCCATCCCATCAGCATGTGTCCGTTTTCATGCACAAATGTACGGATTGACGGAACAATAATAGCAGGACCCCAGTCCGTTATCTGATAACGCCTGAAAACGGCTCCCCTTATCGTAACATTGGCGTTTAAAGAACCGGCGTGAGGCCAAAGCCCTTCCCTCCATTCGTGGCTTGCGGTGCCAATGTAGATTATATTGAACGCCAATATCCTGCCGTTTTCGTCTTTTGTAAGCCTCGACAGATCGACATTGGTTCTGCTCAGCTTATCCAGCACTTCGGCGAGAAACATATCGACATGAGCACGGTTCCCGGTACTATAATTCACCTTAACATCGTAATGGCTCTTGGGGTGATCCATAGTAATAACCGATGTCAAAATGTTGGTGTAATCAAGCCTCCTGTTGGAAACGTCAAGGAAATAGCCGCGAACGGAACTGCTCCCGGTGTTGAGCCAGTCATTAATCATTTCTTGAGTGACGCTCATGCTCATTCTCTGATCGGGAAACTGCACCAGCGCTGTAAGCCCGACTATGTTCCCTGTTCTGGGATTTAAAGCCGCCGCTGTAGCGCCGGAAGCCGGAGCGGGAGTCTGCTGTGCCGGCGTTGCCTGTTGCGGCGTTTGCTGTTGCTGAGGCTGCGCCGTCTGTGCCGGCTGTGCAGTCTCAGACTGCGCAGCAGTCTGGCTGCCTTGAACATTTACCGAATAATTGCCGCGTGCACCTGTGCCGTAAACTCCCGCGAAGAAAGTGAAAACTTCCCCTTCGCGTAAAACCTGCGTAAAGTAAAAATTTCTGCCTTCACCGCTGTTATCGTCAATAGTCCCTGTGCCGCTCGCCGCCGAAAAAGCCTCCGGGTCTAAGGTGCCGTTGTTTGAAGAGAAAAAAGCGTAATTCCCGTCAATTGGCGCGGTAAAACGTAACTCTGTCCTTGCGCCGCTGAATATAGTAACAGGCGTCGCGGTGTTCAACGTAAGGGGTACTGTTGTCCCAGCCGACTGCGCAATCGCAATCTGACTGCCTTGAACGTTTACCGTGTAACTGCCGGTTCCGCTGTCACGGCGAACTCCCGCGAAGAAAGTGAAAAGCTCTCCCGCGCTTAAAACACGCGAAAAAAGAAAATTATTACCTTCCCCGCTGTCATCGTTTATACTTCCTGTACCGATCGCCGCCGAAAACGCCGTCGGGTCAAGCGTTCCGTTGTTTGTAGATTCAAACTTGAATTCCCCCGCGTAAGGGGCGGTAAAACTCAACTGCACCCTCTGCCCGTTATTTATATTGACAGCTGCTGGGGTGTTTACCGTAATGGATAGCGAAGGGATGGCGCTGACTCTCACCGTGTAACCGCCGTTACCTTTATTACTGTGAACACCCGCGAAGAAAGTGAAAACTTCCCCCGCGCGTAAATTCTGCGTAAAGAGGAAATTTTTACCTTCTCCGCCGTCATCGTTAATACTCGCCGCGCTTCCCGTGCCGCTTGCCGCCAAAAACGCCACCGGGTCAAGTGTTCCGTTGTTTGAAGACTCAAACCTGTAAACCCCTGCTGCGGACGCGGTAAAACTCAACCGCACCCTCTGCCCGTTGTTTATATTGACAGCCGCCGGAGCGTTTACCGTAAGCGTCTGCTGCGCTGCTTGCTGCGCGTGCAGGATACTGCCCGAGAACAGGACGAAAATTATTAAAATAATTAGGCTGTATTTCGATTTCATAAGCTCCTCTTTTTCATTGCTCACTGTTCATTGTTATTTACCTTACTTCAAACCCCGTCGATTTCAAAAATAAATGTATTATTTTACTTATTTCTTGTCAATATAATAAAATAAATACTTTTAAAAGTCAGTAATATTAGTGTTCAGACATCATTAGCCTAGAACGTTAAGTGCAATATTGATTAAGCAAGTAGTGTATAAAATATCATACATTAAAATTAAATGAAAAATAGACAAAAATGTTCATTTTTATTTCTTATTTATATTAGAATTTATGATAATATACATATAGGAGTAAAGGCTATTTTATGTATAAAACCGGTAAATTATTAGAAAATGTTTTAAATGAAATTGAAGACGGGCTAAAAGCGGATATTGACACTGAATATCTCGCGGAAAGATTTGCCGTATCATCAACTCATTTGCGGTTGCTTTTTAAATCGGCGTTCGGTCAAACTATCGGTTCGTATATTCGTTCCAGAAAAATGGCAGTAAGCATTGAAGATATCCTTGGAACTAACTTAAATATTCTGGATATTGCTTACGATTACGGACTTGGCTATGAACAATCATATATCAGGGCTTTCAAACGCGAATACGGACTAACCCCCGGCGGAATGCGTAAATCAAAATCAGATAAAATAATAAGAAAAACTTCTCCCTTATGTTTGTATGATCCTAACAGTTTGACAAATACGGATTTACAGGGGATTAATGCTATAAAAACAATGCAAAGTGGAATTCGCGGCGCATATAATTTTGAAACATGGTATGACACAGGAAATATCGCAATGTCATTGACAAACAACGGAGGTTTTAAATGCAAGTGGACCAACACAGGCGCAGCAATTTTCCGCACAGGCAAACATTTTGATGAACTTTTAACACATTCACAAATTGGAAATATTGAAGTCGATTATGGAATCAGCTTTTTAAGCCGGGGCGGTTCGTATCTGGGTATTTACGGCTGGACGATTGATCCCTTAGTTGAGTTTTATATAGTAGAAAACGGACTAAACAAAGATTTTCATTGGATGGATCATAAAGCAAATATTAATATAAACGAAGGTTCCTATAAAATATATGAATATGGTAAAAAAAAGTCGCCTTCAATTATGGGTATAAGCGATTTTAAACAATACTGGAGTATACGTACAAATAATCGCTCAAGCGGAACAGTAAATGTAAGTAAACATTTTAACGCATGGGAGAAATCAGGTATGCATCTTGGAACAATACACGAAATCTCATCTTTCGTAGAAGGGATTCAAAGTTCCGGAGCCGCAGAAGTTTATCGTAATATTTTATCATTGGATAAAAAAGCCATAAAGAAGAAAAAAACGTGACACTAGGCGTATATAAAATATCCTGCCGCTGTATAAGCGCAGGCTGTTATAACAGCAAGATACCGTTCGCTTGAATCAGGTAATATTGCTGCAATATCTCACCTTAAACTATTAATACTAACAATCCCAAAAGGGACAGCGCGGAAATAATATGCAGCCATACATACTCCTGCGGAGATATATGCATAAAAATCACAGTTATAAAAACAATCAGCATAAGAACAAGATATACCGCAATAACAGGATTTTTAATACGAACTCTGTCAAGAATAAGATGAGGAAGACGTTTTGCGCATAATATATTAATTGAGTCTGATGTCATGACAATCATTAACGGCATTCCAAGACCAACTGAAAAACCGAAATTATTAAAGAAAACATAAACATATATTTGCTCTATCCATATCCCGAAAAAAGTAGAAAGACCGTAAGATAAAAACCATGCGGTTGTAAACGCATTCGCAAGGCTGATAAAAATATAAAGCATAATATTTTTTACGCTGTGTAAATTGGGCGCTTCTTTGGAAAACAAATGCCACAGGCGGAAAGGAAGATAGGCGGCAACAAAATTGGCAAGGAATCCTAAAATAGAACTAGGTCCGAAACTTCCGACTAAATCAGCAAGAAGGTTTCCTATACCGCAGGCAAGCGCTCCGATGGGACCGGCAATAAAACCGGCAACAGGCGGAATTGCGTTGACAGGACGAACCTCTGTCAATCCTTCTACCAGCACCATAACTTTGAAAGCGGCGCCCAGCACAAAGAAAGCAAGTAATACAATTATAAACAGTTTTAATTTACTTAATTGCATTTTGCTTCCTTTTCATCTTTCTTTTTTATGCGCAGAAAAGCGGTTCCTGCAACCACAGCTCCTATTGCTATCAGCATTGCGCCGAATATTGAAAAAACCGACAGCTTTTCAACTTCGCCAAAAGCTACGGGAATCATTACAGCAAGCAGTAATGTAACAACAGGTTCTGTTGAACCTATGACTGTAACGCTTATCGGACTTGCGTATTTCTGTGAAAACAACAGTATGATATACGCATAAGCTTTACTGAAAAATGCCAGAACAAAAATTGACGACAGTAATTCTCTTGTATAATTAATGCTTAGAAATGTGCGCGAATCTTCAAAAAGCCAGAGTATAAAACTGATTATCGCCATAAAACACATCTGTGTTATGCCGATTAAAATCGGATTTTCTTCTTTTGCGAAACGACACGCGGAAATAATATAGATTGCGCTGGAAAGGCAGCCAAACAGCATATACATGGTGCCTCTATTAAATAAACCCTGTATGGAAAAATTATTTGCAAAGCACAATCCCAAAACAATAATAGCAGCTCCCAGCATATTGTTAATTGTAGGTTTTTCCTTAAGAAGCAGCATAAGGATAGGCACAAAAATAATTGTAAGGGCAGCTAAAAAACTAGCGTTGGAAGCGGAAAGCAAAGAAATGCCGTTTTTTTCCAGAAGTAAATTTATCGTTAAAAGTATTGATAAAAAGGCGGCTTTTTTAGCCAGCTTGATTGTTATTTTCTTGAGTTGGTTAAAAAAAACAACCAAGAGAATTACAGAGGCAATTCCGGCAGTAAGTGTTAGATAAGCAAAGGAAGAAAGATCGGGAGGAAGGCTTTTAATAAAAATGTACGATGCCGCCCAGCACAATGTAATTGAGAATAACAAAATATTATTTTCTATTTTTGTCATTTAATTATTTTTTTCCATTATAAAAAGCGCTGGAAACATCCTGTCTTTCTATTAATATTGAATTCTGATTAAGAGCGGCAAGAACTTCATCCATGATTGAAATAATGGCATCTTCATCAGTATAAATAAAATGGTATACAAGAGTGGTTTCCTGCGTTAAGGTATTTGTTTCATCTAACCATCCGCCTCTTGCCATGCTTGAAGTCCAGCCGCCGGTATATCTGGAACATATTTCATTTACAATGTTTATCGCTTCATCTGTAGGGATAATTTGATCGTAGGTATCTTTATCGTTTGTGCCGATAAAAAGAACATACTTCCCGAATTTTACATCGTCAAAATCAATTAACTTTTTTGCTTCCGCTCTTGGAACGAAAAGGTATAATAGCACAAAAATAATTGCCGCTGTATTCACAACCGATAAAGAAATCTGTGTAATACTTTTAATTCTTTGAAAGTCTTTCATAAAACCATCCTTAAGTTTAAGCTCCTCTTATTTGTCATTTTTTTTACCAAAGCGATCTATCTACTACTTCCCAATCAAGATGTCCGTGGTATGTGCCTTTTAAAGAGCCGTTGGTATCTAAAACGCAATTAATAGTGATTGTATAAACAGGGCTGCTTACGCTTCCGGAAACAGACACCTTTACAGTGCCGCTTTTAACACGCTTTTGTTCATTTACATTACTATCGGCGGCAAAAGAAAATACCGGAAACACATTGTCTAATACTGTTGATAGATTATATGTCCCATTAACCAATGTGAAATTCCCTTGGGGAACGAATAATTCAAAGTATACTATCATTTCCGGATCTGCCGCATCTTCCTCTTCTGATGGTTCTTCGCTGTATAAAGCAAAGTCTATATTCACTGCCGGAGATTCAGGATAATAATTGCCGTAATATAAAATTTTACCGTATGTTAACTCATGCTCTTCGCCGTCAATGGTAAATTTGTTATCATAACTGGGTTCCCCATCTTCTTCATCGCAGCTAATAACAGCCATTGCGAATATAAACGCCATTACCAACATTCCCAACCAAAAATTATTTGTCTTCTTCATTTTTTATCTCCTTTTAATTATCCCAAACAGCTTCAAGCTTCCAACCTGCACTGACTGTTTTTCCTGTCATATGATAAACAGGCTTTTTAGTATTACCGGCTCTGTATATCCAATACTGAGGAATATAAAAATCATTATTACTCATTGCTATATCTATTTTCATATTAACTATACAGCCATCAGTTATACCGGATAAACCCGACAGGTTATAATCTCCCCCGTTACCATTAGTCAAGCCTTTTACGACAAGCTCTTGTTCGTGCCAATCAGAACCGTCTTGCTTCAAATATCTAACAGTCATACGGGCAGTAGCGCCGCTATTTTTATTATACAAACGAAATTTTCCTATCTCTCCTTTGCCGTTCACATCTCTCATAAAAGTGTTTCCTGAAAATAAAAATATAGCTCTAATTGTTGTATTGTCGCTTTTAACAGTAACCGTTGTACTTGCACTATCTGGGTTAGCAATTTCCGCATTGCCTGATGTTACGATCCACCTGATAAACTGCTTGCCCGCTGCAGGCGTTGCAGTAATGGAGTACGACAGATTTGCGTCATATAAACCAGTGCCCCGGCTGAGAGTTCCAAAGTTTGCCGGGTATATTACTGTTGTTAACGTATACTTTTTTAATTCAAATCTGGCTTGAATCGTTGTGTCAGAACTTATTTTAACCGTTGTAGTCGATGATCTATCGTTACTGATTACCGCTGAGCCTGAGGTTACTACCCACTGTGAAAACGCATAATGCTGCGCTTCTTCAGCCCTTATTTGAACTTCATCTCCCGCGGTAAGAGCGCTGGAAGTTTGTGATTGTATAGTGCCTGCATCATTTATATTTTTAGTTAATGTTAATTTATACGTGAGCTCTCGAAAGTTGGCTTTAATCGTTATATTTTGAGTCCCAACAGCGCCATTCGCTTTTGTAGTAATAGTTGTTCTCGCATCGTTTGGTTTTACCATAGTAATATATTGAGAGCCGGATGTTATCTCCCAGTTTACAAAAGCGTTATGGTTTTCCGCAATAGCTTCTATTTCGACCAGCGTGTTATCAAAAATATTAAAAAATGATGGAACAGTAACACTTCCGCCGGCACCTGCTGTTAATGTTATGTTAAATTTTGGGACGGGGGTATATTGCCATTGCGCGTACAAGTCGGTATTACTCTCAATAGAAGTGCTTATAAGATAATCTGTTCCGCTGCCATTTGCCGCTGTATTCCATCCGGTGAATGTATAATCAACCCTCTCTTTTGGAGTCGGAAAATAACTGCCAAGAGTTCTTCCGGCATTTAACATCTCAGAGGGTATTTTGTCGCTTTCCGGGTAACCGACATAATTCAAATGAAACTTTACCGTAACGGTTTTCGCGGGCGGAAGATTTTCCAGCAAGTCTAAATCGAACTTAAAACTCGAAGCGTCTTTTTTTCTGAAAATTCCATCTTCGGAATAATCCAGGTTCCACGGAAAAAGATCCGGTCTTACAAATTCTTTCAATTCATAATGCCTGATTTTATTTTCTATATTATCTCTTACTACATAAATATACACGTCAGAAGACGCGAACATTGTGTATCTGTAATAACCGGAGGGTATTTCGTTTGTAAGAAAAAAGGTTCTTTCTTCCATTGTGGAACGGGCGCGTTCTTCAACAAACTCTTGTGTTCTGGTAAGCGATGTCGATTGCTCTAATCCTTCGGAACGGCTGCTGCCCCTTGTAGTCTCCCAATTCTGCTCAGCCGTTAACGCTATCCCTGCTTGAAAAAAAGCAGACTCATTGCCCCATCTCATGCTTAATTCTTGACTCATGCTGCCGCCGTTTGTTTGATCAACGCTGTTTTCATTAACGACGCTCATTGCTGTCGCGACACTGGATTCAACAGAGTTACTGACGCTGTTTCTAACTTCTTCTGATATTGAAACAGTGTAATCGGACAGCAAAATACCGTCATGCATTATGGTGCTGAAAGAAAACATGGGAACATTCGCAAGAACACCCAAATAGATATAGTAAAAATCATAATTTTCGTAAGAAAACGAGTACTTTATCTGGTCGGGGTTAATTGTTTTTGGCTGACCGGGCTCAGGGGTAACGGCGCCGCCGCTATTTCCTTTTTTAGAATCAGCTTCGATATTGTACGGAACTATTTCATATTTAGTAATAGATCTGAAGTTTTTTGGAGCAGGAGTAACTGCGCCGCTGTTGTCTTCTCTGTTGTCATATCCGCACGATGTACAAATGCCGTTTGGCGGCGCATGATTGGCGGCTTCTGTTTTGGCATCACAGCCTGTAACCGTACATTCTTTCCAATGCTGTTCCGCGTTTTTTGACCATGTTGTACTGTATGTATGGGTATGGGTGGTATCATATTCGCATGTTGTGCAAATACCGTCTGTCGGCGCATGATCGGCGGTTTCTGTTTTGGCATCACAGCCTGCAACCGTACATTCTTTCCAATGCTCTGTTGGGCTGCTTGACCATGTTGTACTGTATGTATGGTCATGGTCGGTATCATATTCGCATACTGTGCAAATACCGTCATCCAGTATATGATTGGCGGTTCGTACTTTAGTATCACAACCTTCGCCCGTACATCTTCTCCAATGCTGTTCCGCGTTTTTTGACCATGTTGTACTGTATGTATGGGTGTGCGTATTATTGCTTTCGCTGTTGCTGCCGCTGCTGCCTCCGTTGTTGCCCCAGATGTCATCAAAAAGATCACATCCGGCAAACAGCATAGCAAATACTAACAGAATTGCCGGTATCACAAATTTATGCGTTTTTTTCACCATAAGAAAACTCCTTAAAATATTGTTTTCCTCTCACAAGAGCAGTATTAATAAAAGCTAATTAACTCACTGCCAATACACCTATAACTAATACATCATTATTCTCGTATTTTCGGGATTAAGAAATGCCTTTTTCTCAAAACAGCGTAGAATGCTGTTGAAACGGTGTAATTTACTATCGAAACGGCGAAAAATACTGACAAATAAAAGAGCAGCATAATCATCTGCCTCGGCAACGCCTTTTCGCTTGTTGCCGCTTTTTCATAGCTTTGTTTAAGGCTTAATCCAAACAATCAGTAAGAGGTTTTACATAGGTAAAAAAGGAATTTTTCGGCTTGATAAGCATTTCAATTTATCCGATAATTTTTATATCGTTCATCATAGAGGAGCAAAACTATGTATAAATTTTCCAAATTATTAATAAATATTCTAATTTTCACACTATTTTTAAGTTGTTTAAACAAACAATCTGACCTGTATATATCAGAAAATGAAGAAAATATTTATTATACGCCGCCTATTAATTTACAGATTATTCCCAGCGGTATTCTAATATCTCTTAGCGATATACCGGATGATGTTATCTCAGTTCATGTAGAAATTAATAATTGGGGAGATAGAATTTATACATATCAAAATAACGACTATCCGCCGGAATATCGGGATATGATAACATCGTCTTCTTCAATGATAACAGGGAATGTTTTAGAACAAATCAAAAAATCAAATCAAATAATTTTTCCTTTTGTTAAAACAGGTGAAATATATAATGTAATGGTTACTTATTCTATACCTGATTATGCTTGCGCTTCATCTCCATTTGAAAGAATAATCGCGGATAATGGTATTTATTTTGATAAAGATATTGAACTTATTTTGAATGAAGAAAAAACAAGCGTTCGGTTATCAGAAGAGCCAAAATTTACATCTAATATTGGTTATAATATTATTTCTCAATATTTTTCTTTCTCATTATATAATGAAATTATGTCATCTACATTAGGCAGTATTTCAACGGAAAATAATAAAATCTTATCATGGGATTTTGAGCCTTCAATAAGAGAACAAATAAATATTTATAATGGTACGGAAGGAGTAAGTATAAACGGTAATCATAATGCTTATATTGGTTATTCAATGATAATTATTTATGACAATATTGAATGGTATAATCAATTCATCAAATCGCCTAAATTTACTTATACTTTATCAATATTAGTAAATAATTAATACGCTCTTACCTCGTTTAAATATAGTTATGTGCAATACACCCTAAATTAAGATTTTATATATTGACAAAAAAAAATAAAAATAGTAGTTTATTATTTATGGAAAATATATTAAATTTGTATCATTATTATGATAAAACTGTTGGAGCATTTGTTAATTTATCAGATATTTCAATGGAAGAAGCAAATAATGTTTTAAATAATATAAGAATAACAAAACCAAATATTTATTGTGCCAAAAGGCAAGAAACTTACATGGAAGATAGGCATTATTATGAGGAAATATTAAAAACAGAATTTCTAAAAAAAGGTGGAAAAATTAAAAGAAATTCACCGCATTATATGGTAATTGAACATAGTCCATGGTTAAGTACATGGTATGAGAATTGTTCCTTTATAAAAATTCCAATTAATGAATTTGATTTAGAAACAGTATCTTTTACATATGGAGATTCACATC
>Ga0209755_10007963_pt1 | contig 11423 bp, 10 predicted proteins | sample TergutCo191P1_FD_187301 | JGI IMG/M metagenome (GOLD analysis project Ga0209755, IMG submission 187301) | Cornitermes sp. P1 segment gut microbial communities from Petit-Saut dam, French Guiana - Co191P1 (SPAdes) (version 2) | ecosystem: Host-associated > Arthropoda: Insects > Digestive system...
GTATAGAGAAGTTACCAGACCAAGGAATGAGACATGGTTATTGAAAGTGCAGGTGACCAGGCATTTCATCCATATGGTGTGACTTCTCTCAACAGAGAAAGATGGAACTCTGAAATTAGGTTCGAATACGTAATGTGTGCAGAATACATGTTCTAGGCTTTCAAGATGATCTGCCATCTTGGAGCTAAGTTATAGTGCCACAAGTTTACACTTCATTATTGTGTCATAATTGACGACTATCATCCTACATCCTACACGCATCCACCCTTTCCTACAAAGGTCCACTTTCCCCTGTTCGAAACATATGTATTGCACCAACCCTGCAAGTGTTACATTGTGCACCTCTTACCAGCACACAAAGAGACTGTTTTTTTTTAACTATCACAGCAAATTCATGCCATTTGACACTAGTTTCTGCACATGTTGTACAAAATGTGATTAGAAGATTCTGGAATTTGTATTCGTTTTATTATTGTGAGAATGAAACATACAATACAGATACTAAATAAATGGAATAATAAAAATAAAATGTTTCCTAGGTCACATGAAAAAGACCAACACATCACAGATACAATACTTTTGAAATAACTGGCATGAGTGAGCAACATCTGTGCATAATTTCGGTGTGGTACTTGGAAAGACAATGACAGAAACCTACAACATTTGAAAACTAAATCTGAGAATGAAACGGTCATATAAAAAAAGTTCATGTTAGAGATTTTCAAATGTCCAAAACTATGCACACTGTGATCATCCACGGACAATGCATTCTAGTCTGTAAGCCACTCCCTTCTGTGATAATATTAATTATGGCAAAGGACAAACTGTAAAGCTGCTACAGAAACTGTAACCTAATATGGAAGAAACCAGTGATATTAACTGAAAGTATGTGAATGAGAAGAACCTACATGATTGATTGGGCACGAAATAATTGTGTGTCAGCTCTCCGAAAGGGAATTCTTTGACAAGCACATCATTCCATCAGATCCCAAGCACTGCAACTGGCAGCAAGTTAAAAGCATCATAAAAGGAAATAGATTTCTGACAGTACTGCTGCAAGATATAAAGTGTGACAGGGATCAGAAAGCACCCTAAACAGATGTACCAGAAGAAATGGCAGAACCATTGGGATAACTGTGTGTATTCTGAATCAGACTGCTATAGAGAGGGGTACATTAGATGAACTGTTGTTATGTTCAGATACCTGAGTGAGTAGCTAGAACAGACATGGGACTACAATCTGTCCACTTCAACACTGTATATATGCATATGAAATGTGCGGTTTGAACAACAAATCTGCCCCCCCACCCCACCCAATGTTGTATGTGTAAGAGTGTGAAACACTAACCTAGCAACACAGCATCATGACCCGGAAGTCCTGAATCCTCAAACATCATTACATAATGACATTTCCAGCATGGTAGGCTGTCTTATGGCAGAGCCTTCTCATTTTTCCTCTGTCTTCACGTAAACACTCCTCTTGCATCTGTGTATGCTAATTAAGTATTATGTAATTTAAATAAATTTCAATTGTTACTATGAATTTTCCTGTCCTTTCTAGAAGGAACCAGATCAGCTCTTTACCAGTAACATATTTTTTATAAACAGCATGTTTCTTTCATTCGCAAATGATTTCTCTGTTAATGTATTTAAAAGCCATGTGACTAGTTACTATCATTTTCTGTTGCAGTAACCATAATACTGAGCTTATGAATTTCAAAATATGACATATCCTACTATACTTTACAACTTGGATTAACCACCAAACATCAATACCTATCATCTTTTACTTTCTATCATCTAAGAGAAAAATTCAGTACCAATGTTTTTGCACAACCTTCCTCTGGTGAAGAATTTTTCTTTCCTCTTCATAAACAGAAACTTAATGCACTGTTACCTCACCTTTTTCAACTACCATACACCTCATTCCCAGCATGGCAGTTCATCTACCTGTTTCCAACAGCAACTTAATTTTTTATCCATCTACCTCTTACGTTGTATTACAAGCATAAGATAAGACTTTCTTTATTTTAAACATACTATAGTTATTTCCTACACAGAGAAAGCTGCGAGATTTGAAATTTCAAAAGCAGTGCAGCTGATGATTCAAGTTTTCTGGGATATAACTGTGTGTCCCTGGGTAAGCAGTTCCCGACATTCTGAAGGCACCACCATCTTTCGAACTATCACGCACTACTCACCCAGTGACACAGTGTGACAAGCCAGAAGACTTGAACTTACACAGAAAATTGTATGTACATGCAGATGTTACAGAAGACTAATGACTTAAGTCACACACCCCTCTTTCCATCGCTGAAGAGACAGAAACTCCAGCACTCCAGCTGACACTGCTGCCAGAAAGCTAAAACCCATTCCAATGGCTGTGTAAAAGACAAGGTACAAAGTGGATTAATTCAATGTTTTTGCAGTACAGTATCACACATAGTGATATCATATAATTTTAGTAACACACTTAGAACTGTCAAAGTCATATGTGATAACTTTAAATGTGCATTGAATCTTTACAGTACGGAAAAGAGAATTTAAATCTTTTGGTACCATTCAGATCATGTAGATATTTAATTTAAGGTAAAACTTTGTTTTCCCAGGAACAGAGAATTTTAAATTTTCAAGTTCTATAGGACTGGCTGGCCATTTTGTAACTCCAAGGTAACATTATTAGTACTGAAAAATGGAATGTTGAGTTATATGGACTGTGCACATATCTTCAATAACCTGGAACATGTTTGTGATGTAATTTAAAAAGTTAACCACCTGTTCATTTAAAAAAAAGAAAGTCTTTTTTACAGCCAAACAAGAAATCCCTACAAAATATTGTGTCACATTCCAGTCAAAAACATTTTTATGCTCACTTGCCTCATCTGGATGGACAGTGAATTTTTAACCACATTAAGAGCCCTCATGCATGATCATTTTGTGAATATATCACTTGCACTACTCTCAAATCTTACAAAGTTCACATACAGTTACACAGGCTTAATGGCTGCTCCCATAGTTGCTGCAATGCATGGTAAATATTGGTTCATGGCAGCATAAAATTTTGTTTATACTGTACCTGGATCACTCTAACTACTTAATTAACACATTTAAAATGGTTATGTGGGCAGAACTGTCTTACTCTCTATTGCAGAATAACTAGTTTATCAATATTTACAAAAATATAAATAGTCTAGTTAAAATAATTTTCTGTGTTTTATATTAATTTACAGTACCCTTCTTTCCAGCAGTGCTGGCAGGATCTTTTGCTAGGTGGTGACCATCATGTACATGTACAGTAACCAGATTTTTATTTAAAGACAGCAACTATGCAACTCATCCTTAAACTAAAACTGCAGGAAAAGCAAGAAATTTAGTTCTGTTTTTGTAGAATTTTTGTCATTTCATTTAATTAATTATTAAACACAGAGGAGCAAATTATGTCAAAATCCCAAAGTGATGCCAGTGAACCACCTTGCACCTCGCTGTCAGTGCACCAACTTCTCTAAATTTAAGGCTTCTTTAAAAAGACTTACCAATTCTTGTGAGAAGAGAGACACTGACTCCAAACTTATCAAGAGTAGGATACACAACGCCGTTCATGAGCGGAATCAATGCCAGGATGAATACTTGATCAAAGAGACTCAGCCATGCTGTGGGCATCTGCATAAAAGCATTAGTATATTACAGATTTAATGAGATCATTATTAACCCCATTGTAAAAGCATAACAAAACCACCTGAATACAGTAACTTCCAAATTTACACATTAAAAATACTCATGTAACCCTATGCATTTCAGCAAAATACTACTATTTTAATGTCACACCTAAGTCTACAGAGTTGCATTCTTCTTGAGAAACCAACAGATCTTCAGCTAGTCAAGGAATTCCCTACATGTTATGAACCTAACAGTTCATTACCATGTTACAACAGTATGCCACTGGTCCTTGGCCCACATCTCCTGTCCATTTATTAAACACATTCACAAATTGTGAAAAGCAACCATTACCTTCATCATGTCTGTTCATTTGCCTGTCCACATTCAACAACTCCGCTTCCACTTGACAGATTATCACTAAATTTGATATCTGAGTATTTTTCAAAAATGTCATGAAAATTCAGGTTTGATTTGAATTTGACAATAACAACAGGTAATTTACATGAAGACCTATGTACATTTATGATACTATCTCACCAAATTCTTCTTAGAATGAGAAATGTTTCAGGCAAAAGTTGTAGAGAAAATCAAAACACACATTTTGTTCAAAAAGTCTTTTTTAATTGTGCCATTTATGAGGTCATGTGGAAAAATATGGTTGAGCCAGGCAGGACACAGGTCAAAATAATGCACATAAAAGATGCCAGAATACACACATACATAACAATGAATACTTATTGTTTTTCCACGGGAACAATGGTTACATTTATGCACCTCATTGTTACATTACATGTACAATGCCTGTCTTGTAATACTCATACGATTATTAACTGCATTACTGAAACTTCAAAACTGTCATGGTTTTTTGTATCAAACTGATTAAGAAACCAAACTTACATTGAAATTGCTACCCTTGCCATCTTGAGGAAAACCAATTTTTAGATGCAGACCCTGTTCTTGGAATCCTGTCTCTATCTAGAAAAGATTACAGAGATGTATTCGTTAGACTTCATTACTGTCAATCCAGACAAATGCTGCATCATATATGAAGCCCTGAACTTGGGGATGAGGTTTCCAAAAATGTTCTGTCAAGTCGTGAAGTGGCGACAAAGTATGGAGCACTGATACACTGAACACTGGAGCAGCAAAACATACCATATTTACCCGAATGCAAGACAACTCTAATCTAAGACACCCCCCAAATAAAACACATCTGCCAAGGAAAAATGTATTTATCCAAATCTAAGACAACCCCCAAAAATAAAATGTCTGCTAAGAAAAAAAAAAAAAAATTGCCTACTAATTTCATACACTTAATATACAAAGCATGTCAGATTCTATGTACCTTTACCAATCAGTGTCACTGTCTCCATCTGCACAGTCAGTGGCTTCATCTTCCTCACACTCCTCCTAACATTTCCATGCTCTTCACCGCCACTCCACAACATACTGTTATCAGTCCCATCCATTGCATTGGATATAAAGCACTTCTTAACACCCTTCACAGTTGCTTCTGGTAAGATGTTCTGCCATGCTGTCATGATCCACAGTGACTGAATAATACATTTATATTTCTTGGTTTATAAACTTACTCGAACCTGTGAAGATAATCCACAATTTTCTCCACAGATGGTGTTAGTGGTATTAAGAATTTTAAGTTCTGGATTTTTGTGTTGTGCCTGTGGTGTAACAAGTCTCAGTTCATGGCTCTTTTATGCTTTTTAATGTGTGGGTTGGTCCAGGTTTTATTTTCAAGTCTTGTAGTTGACTGACTGATTGATTAGCATTTGGGTTCAGGGCCTCTCAGCCCCGATGCACCTAGGCCTTGAATTGGAGTCTTGTAGTTAATTTTTCAATAGCCAATCTCCTGTTGCTACCCTTGGACTAGATCTGTTCTCAGGTACATATCTTATCAAGTTTATTATTTGTATGGTGCCCCGTGAATAACAAATAGCTCGATCTAAGGGGTTCACCAAGTTAGAAGCTTCTTTTCCTGAAGATGGAAACAGAACTGGCTTCTGATATGTCCTGTTTCTTTAAAAACTTAAGAGGATAGACAAGATCCAAAAAAAGAAGGATGTGACAGTTAACTTTCGTCACGCTCTCTCTCTCTCTGTTTAGGCATGACAGATTGGCAATGCAGGCCTTGGTTTGGCTCCACATGTTTCGGTTCGGTGCTTCATATGGGGATTTAAGATGGCCCCATCTTGCCTGTGAGTAAATACGGTATGTATTATGAGTAAAACCTCCTCTGGTGCCACTATGTCTATTCCCAATGTGAGACAGACTTCTGGCACTGAACCCAGGCTCCCATAGATCAAGGGTTATTAACTATTTACAAAATGCAAGTAAAGGTAAATCAGTCCCATTACAGACCCAAGGTGTCCAGAGGGTTCCAGGAAGTTAAGGTTCCCAGATTACATGACAATGGCCCAGGATGGTGGTAAGGTTGTCAGCCTTACGCACCAGCCACACAAAATGAGAGTGGAACTCTAAAAATACCTTCTTAATACTCTGTGTAAGGAAGACAGTAACAGTACACCTCTTTCTTACATTATCTCATCTGATCATACAGTAAGACCTTGTCCAAGGCTGGGCATTGGTTCCTGGAGAATAAATAACATTACGTAAATCCACACCCCCAATGGTCATATGGGTACATGTGAACATGGCCACAGAAAATGTACCTTTAATGCCAAATGAATGGCCCTATTTGTACTGCATATGGAATAAATGAATAATAAAATCAAAAACATTATGACACTTATGTAAAGTAAATGATATATATTAAAATTATATTTTAATTTCATGCAGTAGCAATGTAAGCCTGAGACACAGACAGATAAAGGCATGTCAGCATGCACATTTCCAAAGTATAATTGATAGTGTGTGTATCTTCATGATTTTCACATTCAAGAATTGAAGGTTATTATATGCTTTTTCATGTATAAGTAAATACAATATAGAAGCAACCTGTACTTATCTTACCAAATGTTACTGTGATACACAATACAATATCATACACTATACTTTTAGACCAACTGAAATAACACAACAAAATCTAGCCATACCTAAAGTAATATACTTAAAGAACAATGATGTACACCCCACTGTCAACATTGATAGCTAAGGAACTGGAAACTTATCACTTATTGATTGCAGTATATACATCAGTGACATTCCGTGAGTTGAATGGAGGTCAGAATCTCAATTTCTTCCCGTGGTTTGGAAACTGCAAACTGTTCAGCTGCTCTAGTCATGTACGAAACAACTAAGGTTGTGGGTGATGAAGTTAGTAACACAGGTCATGGATGGAAGGGAGGAGAACACAGGTAAGCAAGCTGGCAGCTGGGCAGAAAATGAAGATGCGCTATTGAGAGAAACAAAACACGGATATATTAGACTGTTACATACAATAGAAGATGTAAAGCTCCAGTTCTTCTTTTATATAAAAAATTAATGGAAGCATAACTAAATAAAGAAGTATACAAAAAACCGAAAACTTGACACTATGAGATCCAAGAAAGATATAAAACTACTAAGGATAGGCCTACAAAATATCTGTGTTTCATTATTTCACGAGTAGTGTACCTGGAAGAACACAAGCCAATATGGAAGCAGACAGATGAAGAGTATTAGTATTATTCCCAGGCGTTTAACATCTTCCACAGCAGCATCATGGTGGCTGCCACCATAACGAATCTTGGCATAGTCGAGCCAGGATGGGGCTTGTGTACTGGGTACTGGGCTGTGATGACCAACTGACTGCTGTGAGAACGAATTACTGCGGCGTTCCAGAACAGGGGAGCTGTGCACAGAATGAGTCATTCAGTATGCCATGAATACAGATAAAAATACAATGGACTGGTCTTGCAAGACTGTGTTACAGCTGTTTGGCAAACCACCATTATTAAATATGTACAACAATTTGCCAACATGTATATTATGTTCTTTTGATGAAGCTATAGGCCATATTGCACAGTGCAAGGAGTATCTGCCTATATAATTTCAAAAATACAAAGTTAATGATCCATACAGACTACTGGAATGTGTTCAGCCTTTGAAAAAAGTTATGTTCTGTACTATAATGATCAGCAGTGAAAATGAGGTACAAATAGTAACATTAATTTTCAGAGTAACATAAAACTCACTGCCATCGTACAGTTAAGGTCCCCCGAAAAAAGGTGCAAGAGCTTATTAGTTCCAAAATGTCAGACCATATAACACATAATAACTCCCTTCTGAATGAACACTGTAGCCTTATCAAAATTCTTTCTACAAAAGTGTCTAAACAAACATTTTGACAGTCAACAAACAAGTAATTTACTAACCTCATTTAAAATTTACAATCTGGTATGTAACAGCCATTTTACATGGAGTCTTAGATGATGGTAATAGAAACATTTTCAAATAATGTAACACACCCTAGTGCATGCCCCTTTGTCTTCTCTCACTTAGCATGTTTCTTTTATAAATTAAGTAACTGTGACATAATAATGGGATTCAGATACCCTATCTCATTGTGCGTACCTCTGTATACTAGTTTGTCTTGGCTGACAACAGCGACCACCAATGGCATCACGCAGAATGCACAGTATGGACCTAAGAACTGAACCAGCTGGCCGATGAACTATGTAATAGGGGCGTCCAAAAGAAAATAGTATCAGAGCCACCAATAAACAGCCACCTGCCCCAGCATATGTTTTCAGGAATCCTTCTGTCATATCCAGTGCTACATAAGACAATGCTCCAACACCCAACAGGCTTCCGGTGTTGACACACCAGTAGTACCAGTTAAAGAACTTCCGCAGAGAATCTGCACCACCATACTTCACCTAAAACAGAAAGAAACATTTTACTGTATAACATATATAAAACAATAAAAAGGCATTAACAAGATTGGACATTCTTACTCCTGAAGATGAATCCATTATGTTGTCTTGAAATATTTGGCACCAATTATTTAGTGATGCGGCATCACATCACAGAAGAATGGACACTATATTGACACTCATGTGTGTGTGACATTTTTTTTTCTCCAAAAAGACAGCTTTCAGAATGAAGTAACACTAACATTACTTATGGTGCTCCTGTTCTCACCCACCTAGTTCACAAATATGTTGAAGAACCATGTACCACAATGGTTTCAATATTCTTTGAATTTATACAGCCAAACCTCTGTATCATCATCCCCCTACACATCAATCTCCTACAAGTATCACTCATTCATTATGGTCTGCATAAATGTGACACCTTTAAAACTTTCCTGCAGCTGCTGTTTTCCTATGTTTATCATTTTTCTCCCCACATTCTCTTCAGAAACAATGAACATAATTTTTTAGTTTAGTTAAGTTAGTTATCTGAAAAGAATTTTCCATTTCAATTATAATCATACTTCCTCATCTCCTTCAATCTCATGGTCTAATACATGATATGCTCCCACCTCAGCAGTGAAGTCATGAGAAATGGTACATGAATGAAATGTTGAAAAAATGAAACAAAACGGGACAGGTAAGGATCTCTTTCTGGTGTACACCGCTTCCATATACAATCATTGCACCTTCACATTCTGAATGCTCCTATCTGTTCCAAACAGATTGGATGAAGGTGTCATCAATATTAAATACAAATGCACTTGCTTTTGTTATTACATCCTTTAGTTGCTACAAGTACTACTGGGGTAGCGCAGTCAGTATAAAAACTTGCTACAAGCTGGATAGTTCAGGGTTAGAATCCCAGCAAGGGCAACGATTTTCTTTTCTTCAAAACTGCCTACACCAGCTCTGGGGCCCACTCAGCCTCCTATTCAATGGGTACAGAGGTTCCTTCCCAGCAGTACAGCTGCGAGGGCAATTTGACAACTAAATTCTATCTAGCGCCAAGGATAAGCATGAGTGGAGCTATACCTCTATTCTCCCTGCATACCTTCATGGCATGGATAGGGACACTATGGCTCATTCGTTTCAGAAGTGGTGGTAACACCCATGTAGTATTCATTTTAGGAAAAGTCAACTATAAATCATGCACCAACATGAATGAGCAAGTTCTTCAGCAAAGGAAAACACAAAGAAATTTTAAAAGTATTACTTGCTCAGCTCCAAATGATGGTATATTGGCACGCACAGTTCCTCCAGCAATGCCCACACAAATTAAGATGCCGTATGTTTCAGGCACACAGGATGGTGAGGCAGGAGTGCGATGACAGAGGAAACCACTAGCCATGGTTGTTAGCAATGTGAATCCAACCACATAGAGAGACAGGCCAATAACAAGGGCCCAGTATCTACCCACCTGCAAATAAATATATGTAGAGCAAAAAACAAGTTTTGTATGGTATTCAATGGTATTCCAAATGGATTGCATAAGCATGCACTTGCACTGCACAAACAGTTGCACAATCTTCCTTTCATATGACATCAACATCTGGCATGTCAGCAGTTTTCATGTTCATTTCTTGTTGATAAAGATCTACTGCTCAAATAACTAAACAATACTACTATATAATAAGATACTACACATCGGAGTATGAAAATACCACTGCTGGCAGGCAATATTATTTTTCTTCTATTTTCTCAAATGCATAACATGAAACTTTTGAATGAAACACACAAGTTTCGGAGGATATGCATTTTATATATGGCCACTTCTGCACAATGACCAATACCTGAGAAAGTAAGAACATGCTGCCTACAGCTTCCTCTATCCTGCAGATGGAGGCTGCATGTTCCTCTAAAACGCAGGTACTTATCTCCCACAGTAAACAGAATCACATCTCTGAAGACTACAGTTGTAATGTTCACCACTGTGACAATCTCAAATCTCACTCAGTGCAAAGTTCTGACAATGGTACGCACCATTATATTAACCTTTAGACACCTAATGTCAACTATAGTTGACATACCGCACTGCTAACCTCCAAAGTTGCATTCTATATATTTATTCAACAAATATAGGTACCGAATATTTTAAACATGGTGTATACTCTCCGTTTTTTTTTCCTTCAAAATGCAGTTTGTTTTATAATTCTAACGTCTTTGGTTCCTGTATTATTCACATTTTATATACAGGATGTGCTAAAATTAAAAAAATAATTCCGGCGGCAAAAAGTTAAAGATTAATAAGTCTTCAAACTGAGTCTATCATCTAATATTCAAAAACATATACGTATGTCTGTACAGTAACACAGGTCCAACAGACAGAATTAACTTCAGTGGCTAAAATTCTGCTTCTTCACATAGGCTAAGTATGGAGGTGCCAAAACAAAACAAAACAAACAAGAACCCAAAACTAATACTGTGAAGGTGGTGCATACGCTGCTGGTAGCTTCTAGGCAAAATATGAATGCCATACTTTGGAGAACAAAATAGTAAATGCATGTCATGTAGTGAAGAACAGTAGAGGGCTAACATCTTACAGCATCCCTCAAACCACTAAGGAACTCAGGAAGAAGTGTTGGATTCTCTTTCCTTGTATTAGGACGATGGCAATTTGAATAGAAAGTATTACTAAAAAACCTACAGAGTAACACATTATAAATAAAGCTCAACCAATAAAGAGCAGATGGCACATATTTTCTGTTATACGTTCATTTTCAGCATCTCTCAAAACAGTTTACTTTCGGCTGCAAAAAATTTATCTTCCAAAAATTCAAGGTATTTTGCAAAAATTGAATGAACACAAAACTTGAAAATTCAGTCTTCCATTAAAGACATCTGGGAAATTTATGAGGATGGTTTGCAATTCTAGCACCAACCTCATTCAATTTA
>Ga0209755_10007964_pt1 | contig 11422 bp, 10 predicted proteins | sample TergutCo191P1_FD_187301 | JGI IMG/M metagenome (GOLD analysis project Ga0209755, IMG submission 187301) | Cornitermes sp. P1 segment gut microbial communities from Petit-Saut dam, French Guiana - Co191P1 (SPAdes) (version 2) | ecosystem: Host-associated > Arthropoda: Insects > Digestive system...
AAAACTTATCAGAATTTTTACAGCAGTTTTCAACATCAAAAACGGTGCTGTTGATATCTTTTTTATCAACAAAATCGGTTATTAACACATTGTTCATAAAATCATCAAAACACTGAAAAACAAAGATGTTTCAAGTTAATAACCTGTTCATAAAAAAGTATAAAAAACCTCTTTTCACAAAAGCAAATTTTTTCAAAAAAGTTATTCAGATATTAACAATGCTAATACTATTATAGAATATACTTTTATTTTTAAAAATATACTATGATGTGATGTTAATTTGTTCATAAATTTTAAAATTTTATTTGCAAATAACGTTTTTCTTTTGTATCTTTGCAATGTATTTAATCATTAAACATAAAAAAACAATGAAAAATTTAGTTAAGCAAATCGAAGCTCACATCGACACATTCAAAGAGAACGTAGAAGCTCACGTAGAAAAAGGTAACAAAGCAGCTGGTGCGCGCGCACGTAAGGCAACTTTGGAATTGACGAAATTGTTCAAGGAATTCAGAAAGCAATCTGTTGAATCTACGAAGTAATTGACAACATAATTGTTGTATTTGTAGGGGCGTATTGCAATACGTCCCTTTTTTTATTCGTCATTGCGAACGGAGTGAAGCAATCCAGAAGGTAATAGATTGCTTCGTCGCGTTGCTCCTCGCAATGACGGTAACGTCTCTACATGTCATCATTGATATGCAAATTCCGAATAGAAACCCCCAACGGATAATTTTCCTGCAACAATTCTAAAATTTTGTAATAATCTTTTGGATTGCTAACGAAATCAAGATTATTCACATCAATAATCAAAACACGTTGTGTTTCAACAGTTTTGAAGTGTTCCAAATAACTGTCTTGGAGGTCGGACAAATAATCTAATTCGATATTTTGCTCATAATCTCGGCCACGTTTAACGATATTTTGCTTTAATTTTTCGGGCGAAGCGTACAAATAAACCAACAAATCTGGCTTGGGCAACTGTGCAAAAATGATGTGAAAAAGTTTGGAATATAGCGTAAAAACATCTTCTGGAAGTGTGTTTCCAGCGAAAATTAAGGATTTTTCAGTGATATAATCCGAAATCACCATATTGTGGAACAAATCCGGTGCCGGCAAATGCTCTTGTAATTGGTGAAAACGCTCGGCCATAAAGGAAAGTTCGACCGGAAACGCATATTTTTCTTTGTCTTCGTAAAATTTTGGCAAGAACGGATTTTCCGCAAAACTTTCCAAAACCAATTTTGCATTAAAGGTTTCGGCAAGCATTTCGGCAAGTGTTGTTTTTCCTACGCCAATCACGCCTTCAATCGTAATATACGGATATTTCGGGCGTTTTGAAATGTCCAAAAACAGTTCAACGATATGTTCATCTTCACAAATATCCAACAATTGCGAAGTAGTTTTTTTCAAGATTGGATGCACAAAATTCGGTGCAATATCGTTGAGTGGCATCAGCGCAAAACGGCGTTCTTGCAAGTGTTTATGCGGGATTTCAAGGTTTTCTGTTTTTATAATTTCGGTGTTGAAATATAGAATATCGATGTCGATGGTTCTGTCTTGATAAGTGTTTTCGGCGTTTCGCACACGCCCCAAATTTTTTTCACTATCAAGAATTTCACTCAAAACCTCCTCCGCAGAGAGCGAAGTTTCACAGCGTACCACTTGATTAAGAAACCAATCATCACTATCAAACCCCCAAGGTTCGGAGCGATAAACAGGCGACAATTCCAAGATGCTGCCAATGTGTTCAGAAACCAAAACCCTTGCTTTTTCAAGCATTTCCAAGGATTTTTCCGAATTAGAGCCTAAAATTAAATAAACAGAAAACATTTTGCAAATATACAAAAAAATTTCGTATCTTTGCAAGAAAAAACGATGAAAAAACTTTTTCTCTTAATTACTTTTTTGCTTGCGACACAGTTTGCATTTTCTCAAAACGCTTGCAACACTAATGTTCCAGGTTGGGGCGAAAATTTGGGCGTGGTCTCTTTTTACACCGATAGCGTGTGGATTATTGAGGGTAACGGTATTACGCAACAATGGTCGAATGCGGTAACGGCGACCGCTTGCCAAAAAACCACGTTTGACGGCGGTTTGGCAGGAAATTTCAATGCGGATTGTCGCACAAATCCAGGCTATCCGGGCGACTTGTTTTCGTGGTGTGCGGTGTATCGTTTTGGTCAGTTGCTTTGTCCGTATCCTTGGCGTGTGCCGACGGCTCAAGATTTTGTGAATCTGGACCTTGCTATGGGTGGCGATGGAACAATTCGAACGTCTGGACTTACCGAAACATCTGTTGGCTCGTTTGTAAGGGACAATTTTTTGAATACTTGGGGCGGTGTTTTTGGCGGACGTTGCAATCCGAACGGTTCGTTGCGTGGTCAGGCGTGGAATGGAAGTTATTGGTCGTCTGCGGATTCACCAGAAGGCGGCGTTCGTTTTTACTTCACATCGAGCGGTTGTGTGAACCCAAACATCAGTTATAGCAAGGGTTTTGGACTTTTGGTGCGTTGCGTCCGTTAAAATTTATTTTGCAAATACAAATTTTTTTCGTATCTTTGCAGTCCTAAAATTACGGTGGTTGTAGCTCAGTAGGTTAGAGCATCAGATTGTGGTTCTGAGGGTCGTGGGTTCGAATCCCATCATCCACCCGAGATAGCAGTAGGGGCAGGTTTCAAACCTGCCCCTACGTTTTTTTTATGTGCAAACATTGGAATTCAACGAAATTTGCCCCCCATACGAGCCCCTTATAAAAATTTTGTGTTTTTTACGATATTTTTTTGTATCTTTGTGGTGTTAAATCAATTCTAATATGATAAAATCATAATATAACAAGAACATATTAAATAGCGTTTGCTATTATTCGAGATGCTGTGAAACGTAGTAAATTTCAAAAAAAGTATCTACCAAAAATAAGTTGTAAATGCCTATGCATAAGCGTGGGTACGACTATTCCGTAGATACAAGGTTTTACTACGACCGCACAGCATGGAAGAAAATATCCATGCTTTTTTTTATGTCCGAATGAAATCTTAAATCCAAATTAATATGAGAACAAAAGAACAAATTGCAGAACTTATTCTTAATGTATTTAAGGAAAGAAACATCTCTGTGGGTGGTATTATTCAGTGGAAGGTATTTTATTCTTCTGATTTTAATCTAAATTTAACTCAAGAAGAACGAGAGGCTTTTCCAGATGCGGTAAGCTACCTTGAAAACGAGGGTTATGCACTATATGAAGAAGAGCGTGAACCTCTTCTCAGATTAACACAAATAGGATTCGACAGAATTAACCCCGAAAACAAAACAGCATGAAAAAAATCCTACTAATCTGCGGACTACTTCTAACCGCAACAATCACAGCTTTTGCACAAAGCGGAACAAGTGGACAGCTAACTTGGACTATCGCTGATGATACTCTTAGAATTAGAGTTACGGCTGAAACAGGTTACGCTACAATGAACCCTTTTAATACTGGAGGTGAAGGTGGTTCAGTTACTAATGCTCCGTGGGGTACGCTCGCAAATCGAGATTTGTTTTCTGTTGCAATCATAGAGGAGCGTGTAACCACAATAACAATGAATGCTTTCTTTGCCTTAGCAAGTTTAACTTCTGTAATCATTGGCCCAGATGTGACCACAATCGGAACTTCAGCGTTTCGAAATACAGGATTAACAGAGATAATTATTCCCAACAATGTAACTTCAATAGGAACACGAGCGTTTGAGAATACCAATCTGACATCTCTAACCATTCCAAACAGCGTAACCTCAGTCGAAGGTAATGCGTTTTTAGGTACAAATTTAAGAAATTTGGTTATTGAAGAAAGTACAACTCCTTTGATATTCCGAAACACAGGACCGAACGTGGCAACTGGAAATGGTCCTTTTCCTGTATCTCATGTAGATTCCGTGTATATGGGGAGGACGATATATCGTTTTACAAGTACAGGGGATACAGATGAACCAGCTCTTTCTTGGACTTTGTTTGGTATAGGGGTTAGGTATCTAACCATTGGTGAAAATGTTACAAGCATTCCGAACAATGCGTTTAGAGATTGTGTTAATCTGACTTCGGTAATTATTCCTGAGAATGTAACGTCAATAGGAAGTTCAGCATTTCAAGGTTGTACAGGACTAACCACAGTAGTCAGTTTGCGTATCACACCTCCGACCGCTCAAGCGAATACGTTTTTAGGTGTGACTGCGTGTTTGTATGCTCCATCTGTCAGTATTTACGCCTATTCTACGGCTATAGGGTGGGAAAATTTCTCTTGTGTTCGTGCATTTGGTTATTTCGTAACATTTAACTCACAAGGCGGAACACCCGTAGAGCCACAACTTATTGAGTATGGACAAAAAATAATAGAACCAACCTCACCAACTCGCACAGGTTTTACATTTGGTGGTTGGTATAGGGAGGCAAATACCATCAATGCATGGAATTTTGATACAGACGTGGGAACTACTGACCTCACACTTTATGCAAGATGGATAATAAACACCTACACAGTAGCATTTAACTCACAAAGCGGTAGTACGGTGGAGTCACAAACCATAGAATATGGCGAGACAGTAACTGAGCCAACTCCACCAACTCGTATAGGCTTTACGTTTGGTGGTTGGTACAGGGAATCGGCGGGCGTTAATGCGTGGAACTTCGATACAGATGTGATAACTTCAGACACCACGCTTTTTGCTCAATGGACGATAAATACGTACACAGTTACGTTCAATTCTCAAGGTGGTACAGATGTTACTGAACAAGTTATAGAACACGGTTCAGTGGTGGTAGAACCAACACCACCAACACGTACAGGTTTTACATTCGATGGTTGGTACAGAGAGGCAGAAGGTGTCAATGCGTGGAATTTCACAACAGATGTGATAGTTTCTGATACCACGCTTTTCGCAAAATGGACGATGATCACCTACACGGTTATGTTCAATTCTATGGGCGGTAGTGCTGTAAATTCACAAACCATAGAGCACGGTAAAACAGTAACCGAACCAACGCCACCAAACCGAACGGGCTTTGATTTCGAGGGTTGGTACAGAGAACACACGTTTGTAAATGCGTGGGATTTTGATACCGATATTGTAACCGCCAACACCACATTATATGCAAGGTGGACAGAAATACCAACTTTCATAGTCATATTTAACTCTATGGGCGGTAGTACAGTCGCACCACAAACCGTGAGAGAGGGAGAAACTGTAACACAACCGAACGACCCAACCCGAGCAGGCTTCATATTTGAGGGTTGGTATAGAGAATCCACGTTTGTAATCTTGTGGGATTTTGATACAGATGTTGTGACGGAACAAATCACACTATATGCAAGGTGGAGAAGTGAAACCACCAATATCGCAGAATTGTACGATAGTCAGCCGATACAAACTTGGGTTAGTAATGGCGTTCTTCACATCGAAGGTTTACCTATTGGCGAACGCTACCGTATTTTTTCTATTTCGGGAACATTGATACGTCAAGGTGTTGTCAATAGGGATATAGTAGAAATTCCTTTGTCCGTTCGAGGGGTGTACATCATTCAATCGGGGAGTTGGTCTGTGAGGGTTGTGTATTAAAATTTCGTTCAACAAACATCACAAAGGACAGGGTTCAACTCTGTCCTTTGTTGTTCAGTTTTCAGAAAAAATTTGTGGTATTTGGTATTTTTTTCGTAACTTTGTAAAAAATTTCGTAAGGGATACTATGACAAAGAAGACAAGAATATACATAGACACCTCCATCGTGGGTGGGTTTTTCGACAAGGAATTTGAAATCGAAACAAAGGCTTTGTTTGATCGTTTAGAAAACAAAGAGGTTGTTTTTATCGTTTCAAGTTTGTTAGAGCAAGAGTTGATAAAGGCTCCTCAGCATGTGCGAGAGTTGTTGAGTAAGTACGATGAAGATTGTTTTGAGTACGTGGAAACAACCGTAGAGGCTGGACAACTTGCAGAACTTTATATTACAGAAAAAGTTATTGGAGAATCCTGTTTGGAGGATTGTCAACATATCGCTATTGCGACGGTTAATAAGGCGGATGTACTTGCAAGTTGGAACTTCAAACACATCGTTAATCTCGACCGAATAAGGGGTTATAACGGTGTAAATATGAAAATGGGTTATGCTATCCTCGAAATAAGAAATCCAAGAGAACTGGTAGATACCGTTGAATTTAGAAACCCTAAAAACTGGATAAATCATGGAAACAACTAAATTATCCGAGAATTTCAGTTGCATCGAGATGAAGCGACAAATTCAAGCAGAAATTCATGCCGAAACAAAAGGTATGACTACCGAAGAACGTGTGGCGTACTACAATCTTGTACGCGACAAGAAATCGACACCACAACCTCGTACCTCAGTAAGACGTGTGGTACCCCGTAAGAGAAAGGAATTGGCGTAATAAACTACGTTTGTTATATCTCCTTCTTTTTCCAATGATTAGTAGATAAATAAATCATCGCACCAATCCCCAACAGCACGCAATACACGATTTCGGAAAACCATACAAACGCGATGCGATCGGCGAACATTGAGGCTAAAAGATAAATCGAAATCACGTAAATTATTGTGCTAAACACATCGATGCCTAAGGAAACGTGCGTGTTTCCGGTGGCGGCAACGGAGTAGAAAACAATCCACGTGATGCCACCGATAACAGCCGCCAAAGCCACAATTACCAAGCCTTCACGGCCAAGTTCAATCAGCATTGGATCGTTGGTGTAAAACGACATAATCACACCGGGAAAAAGAACTGTCAATGCAAAAAGTCCAAGCATGATGCTTGTGCAAAATATGGCTACACGCCGAATAATCTGAAACACATAACGCCGTCGTCCTTCGCCAATGGCATTGCTAACCAATGTGCTAACGGCATCGCCAAACGCCCATTGCGGTGCAAGCAAAAGCAAATAAAAACTTCGAATGATGTTGGAAACCGCCAAATTTCGTTCGCCCGTGCGTTCAACAATCACAAAAAATAAAAACCATCCAATCACTGAAAGCGTGTTTTGTAACATCGTGAACGACGACAATTTAAGAATGTTTTTGGTCACACCAAAATCAGGAATTTTGAACCGAAACAGGTTGTATTTTTTCAAATCCACCTTTCGCAAAATCACAACGATAAAAAAGATAAATCCCGCGATTTCTGCTAAAACAGCGGCCAAAGCAGCACCTTCAAGCCCCATTTTTGGGAAACCGAACGTACCAAAAATCAACAAATAATCAAAAATCAAATTTGCCACGGCAACAATCAACGCCCCAATACCAATGTATTTCGTGAATTGTATGCCCACAAAAAACCGCGACAAAATCACAGCACCTAACGCAAAAAATAGCGTAAACACACGAATATTGAAAAACCGAACAGCCGCATCAGCAACGGCTTCCGAATAAATAATTGCTCCTAAAATTCGATCGGAAAATAACCACGCAACAACCACAACCACAGCCGAAAACGCCCAAATAAAATACAAACTATTTTCAACAATCGGTCCGATTTTTTCGTGATTTTTTTCGCCGTTTCGTCGTGCAATCAAGATTTGTGTGCCGATGCCAAACCCAAAACCCAACATAAACAAAATGATGTAAAACGCTCCAGCAATGGCGGATGCCGCCAATTCCAACTCGCCAACGCGTGCCAAAAATGCCGTATCCACAGCAACCACGATGTTTTGTGCCAAAAAGCCGTAAAGCAGCGGCATCGCGATTTTCCAGATGTTTTTGTATGTTGGTAGCGTGTTCAAGGTTGCAAAGGTACGAAAAATTTCGTATCTTTGCAGAACAAAAAACTCTCAACACATCAAAATTATGAAAAAAGTACAAACTCTCGTTACAATTATTGTTGCGCTTTTTATTTCGAGCGTAGCGTTTGCGCAAGACGTTGAATTGTTAACAACGGTAAATATATCCGCGAGCAATACGGCTTTTAACCCAGCCTCGGCAAACGTGGATGGCGGAGCATTGCCCAATGCAGTTACAAATTCAACCGTTAATACGCCTGCCAATCCAAATTTTGCAGGCATAGAGAACAGCACGTGGTCATTAAGTGCTATAACCGGAGGAGGAAATTGGTGGCTCAATAATTCATCCGGAAGAGGTGTGGCAAGAGCCACCAGTTCTGTTGGTAATCCTGCATTTATAAATTGGGATTTTGATTTACCTCCAGGAAATTACAGGATTGTAATCAATGGCAGAAATAATAATAGTGCGGGAAACGTCAACTATCAAACGGTTCGTATTGGTAGCGAAGAGCTCAGAAGACAAGTGACAGATACTGACGGTGCTTTCAATTTTATAAATTCGCCAGGTGGACGCGTGCAAGTGCTTGTTGAACGAGGATCAGCGGCCGCTGAATTGTCGAATGAAGTTAGGATAATTCGTGTGTATTGTCTCGGTGATGATCCCGTTGAGCCGATAGAGCCCAGCATACCAAATTTGGCAGACTTTACGACCATAACAGACAACGATGCCAACATGGGCAGAGATGAAATGAATGCAAGGTTTACAAGTGCCGATATTCATTGGCGGGTAACAACAGGCGGAAACACACGAATTAGAGGTAGCTCTAACTTCGGAATCCCATCCGGTGAATTTGGCTGGGAACCTGGAAACGGAAACCGCATATTGAGAACAACCTTTCAAAAAACGGGCGATATTGTCGTGTATATCTACGCTGCGATAGGATCAGATCTAAGCGACAGGCCAACAGGCACCATAAGTGTAAATGACTATATTGAAGTTGGGATTGTTGATGGAGCAAATGTTCCAGCAAATGTTGAAACGCTCCAAATGACTCCAAATCCGACACCCTTGCGCGTAGAATTGAACGGACTTAACAATGATTTTATCGAAATTCGTTGGACGGAAGATGCTGGCAGAGCAGATAGTTATCAATTGCGTTCTCGTGTGTATCGAATTCGAATTGTAGAGAATGATGGCGACAACGGCGGCGGTGATAATGGTGGCGGTGACGATGGTGGTGAAAATGGCGACAACGGTGACAACGGCGATAATGGTGATAACGGTGGTGGTGAAAATGGCGACAACGGTGACAACGGCGATAATGGTGATAACGGTGGTGGTGAAAATGGCGGTGGCGATGAAACATCTGTTTCAATCATTGATAACACCAGCACACTAAAAGTTTATCCGAATCCAGTAAGCGATATTTTGCACATCCAAACCGAGCAAACGATTCAAAAAATTGTTGTGATGGATATGTTTGGACGAACTGTAAAAACGCAAATTGGTGATCACCGAACAATCTATGTAGGCACGTTAGCATCAGGAATTTACATTGTGAATATCCACACAGTAACAGCGATTATTCCGACACGTATTCACGTTGGAACATCACGATAAAACGGTAGGACGATAATCAACTAAAAAACTAAACCCAACATTATTTTTGTGTGAGAAATTTTGCGCATATTTTTGCAAACTGGATTCGTCAAGGCGCGAAAACGAGCTGGTATATGTTGCGGTTTATGATTCCAATTTCGATTGTGGTCAAAATTTTGCAGCAGACTGGACTCATCGTTCACGTGGGCGACGCACTTTCGCCATTGATGGGATTGATGGGGCTTCCGGGCGAAATGGGTTTGGTGTGGGCGTCGGCGATGGTCGGAAATATCTACGGTGCGTTGATTGCGTATATGCAAATTATGCCGACGATTGAACCGATGAATGTTGCGCAAATCACGACGTTAGCAACGGTTGTTTTGATGGCACATAATTTTCCAATCGAGTTGATGGTGACGAAAAAAGCCGGTGCAAGAATTTTTCCGATGTTCTGCGTTCGCTTTACATTCGCCTTTGTTTCAGGCGTTTTGATTTTTTGGTTGTATTATTTTTTGGGAATGCACCAAAATTATCCAAGTGCGATAACGACATTTTTTGCCGGACGAGAAAACGCAACATTGGCAATTTGGGCCTTGCGAGAACTGAAAACATACGGTGTTTTGTTTTTGATAATTACGACGTTAATCGTTGTGTTGGATATTCTCAAACGCATTGGTGTTATTGAAAAAATTAGTGCAGGACTTGAACCTGTTTTGCGATTTTTAGGCATCGGAAAAGATGTGATACCCATCACAGTTGTAGGAATGACGCTGGGTTTGGCGTATGGCGGTGCGTTAATTATCAAAGAAGTGAAAGAGCGAGATTTGAAAAAACGCGACGTGTTTTATGCCTTAATTTTGATGTCGCTTTGCCACAGTATTATCGAGGATTCGCTACTGCTGATGGCGATTGGTGCAAGTTGGACGGGGGTTTTTGTGTTTCGTGTTCTTTTTGCGTTGGTGGTCGCGTATTTGTTTGTGAAAATTACGTCGAAACTTAGTGATGCGCGGATGGAACGGTTGTTTTATAACCCGTAAGGGCGGGTTTCAAACCCGCCCCTACGATTCAAAAAAAAATCGTATCTTTGCAACCATGCTACGACAATCGTTACATATCAAGCAACTTCAAAAACTGTCACCGCAACAAATTCAGTTGGTGAAATTGTTGCAAATGCCCACAATGGAATTGGAGCAACGCATCAAACAAGAATTGGGCGAAAATCCTGCGTTGGAGGATGTAAGCAAAGAGATTAATGACGATGATTTACATTCGGAAACGCCTGAAAACACAAACGATTCCGACGATTTCGACATTCAGGATTATTTGGATGAAAACGATGTGGCGGAATACAAACTTCACAGCAACAATTATGCCGATGAACATCGCGATATGTTGATTTCGGAATCGTTGGGTTTTGTGGATTATTTGCTGTCGCAATTTCGGTTTTTGCCCAATTCTGAAACGGAACTTGCGATTGGCGAAACGATTATTGGAAACATCGATGAAAGCGGTTATTTGCAACGCGAATTGCCTGCAATTGTTGATGATTTGGCGTTTTCGCAAGGGATTTTAACGGATTTGGAAACCGTTGAAAAAGTGTTGAAAAAAGTGCAATCCCTCGACCCGCCGGGCGTTGGTGCACGGGATTTGCGGGAATGTTTGTTGTTGCAATTGAAAAAAAATGATATTGCCGAGCAGGTTTTGTCTAGAATGTTTGACGCATTCATTAACAAACGCTACGACCAAATTCTGCAACGCCTACACATCACGGAAGAACAGTTATCATCGGCCATTCACGAGATTACAACCCTAAATCCAAAACCTGGAAACGCCTACGATGATTCGGCAAAAATCGGTAGTCAAGTTGTTGTTCCGGATTTTACAGTTACGCCCGAAAACAACCGTTTTGAAATCACACTAAACGCTCGAAACGCCCCAGAATTGCAGGTTAGCAAAGACTATGCCGAACTCTTGCAAACCTATTCCGAAAGCAACCAAAAAACCAAATCGCAAAAAGATGCGGTGACATTTGTGCGTCAAAAAATAGATTCTGCAAAGTCGTTTA
>Ga0209755_10007965_pt1 | contig 11422 bp, 11 predicted proteins | sample TergutCo191P1_FD_187301 | JGI IMG/M metagenome (GOLD analysis project Ga0209755, IMG submission 187301) | Cornitermes sp. P1 segment gut microbial communities from Petit-Saut dam, French Guiana - Co191P1 (SPAdes) (version 2) | ecosystem: Host-associated > Arthropoda: Insects > Digestive system...
GCGGCTTCGGCGGTCGCGGAGGAGGCTCAAGCGGTGGTGGTTTCGGCGGCGGATTCGGCGGTTTTGGCGGCGGCGGCTTCGGTGGCGGCGGTGGTTTCGGCGGTGGTGGCTTCGGCGGCGGCCGAGGCGGCGGCGGTTTCGGCGGCGGTTTTGGCGGTAGGCGGTAAAATATTGGGTTAATATTTGAGGGCGATAAAACCGCCCTCATTTTAAATAATCCACTCAACAACATTCAAAGCTATTGTTCATTTAAAATATATTTTATCATTAATCTACTCTAAAAGACTTTACAAAGTAAGGGGGCATGTTTCTATGATTCGCATTTCGATTTGTGATGATGATATGGTATTTACAGATAATCTTAAACAATACTTAAAAATCAAAAACGAAAAATTACAAAGTGAAAAACTGAATGTTTCCGTCCATCGTTCCGGCGAAGGGTTTTTAACTAGTCTCGAACACAGCCCTTTGCCCCATATTGTCTTTATGGATATCGAGATGGCTGGTATAACTGGAATACAAGTAGGGCATGCATTGAAGAGCATGCCCAATGGCGATGATGTAATTTTAATCTACATGTCAAGCCACGACTCATATTATGAGGGCGTTGCTCATGTTGGTAATTTTCGTTTTTTGACCAAACCTATTCATTATGCAAAACTGGATGACGTTCTAAACAAAGCAATTTCCAAAGTTTTGAAAGATGTTGGAAACAGAGCGCGAAACTTTCTCTATCACATAAACAAAGATATTTTTTCCATCAGAGTGAATGAAATTGTGTACTTGAAATGCCATAATAAAACCATATCAATCTATACTTGGGGCGATCAAGATAAAAGCATTTCCTTTCACGATAATACATATTCCAGCATCACCGCCACTGTTGAACAGCTGCCATCAACACATTTCATTCAGTGTGAACGTTCTCACATTATTAATCTTGACTATGTTAGGCGTTGATAGTAGTATGGTTGTGCGTTCCTCACCTATTCAAGCAAGAAATATTTCGGGCAATACAAGGCATCTTGGTCTTGCGCATTGGCAACGTCCAACTGGTCTCCCTGGTGATGTTATTACAGTTAGGGGCTATGTTGACGAATGGGTTTCAAGTAACATGCAAGTGCGTGTCGTTACTAATCAGGCGTGGAATAGCATAGGTAGTCTTACAGCTTTCATTATTTCAGTTTTCGGGGTTCCTGCGGTACTCGCTCAATATATGATAGTAAGGTTGATAACTCTCGGTATTTTTGCTTGGGAAATTTTTGGTAGTGGGCTTCGAGCACTAGGCACGACTAACTTGACAGGTACTAGGGTTGAACAACGAATCCGCGGAACCGGTGGGGGAAGAACTGCTACTCTGCCAATGAACACTAGGCTCATTCTAAATTCTTCTTGCGGCATAGTCAGAAGTCTTAATTCCTATGATTCAACAGGAACTTTCAATACTTCTCATTGGGGAACACCTACTTTAGGCAGGCATCTGATGTGGGCAGTATTTGGTATTGATGTCGTTCCAACATCTTGGACGGGAACATCTGGCTAAGTTATTAAGGCAAGAGCAAGCCTAGCAAGTCGGCTTGTTCTTGCCCTACTTTTTAGATTTAAATTTACCTATGATTGGGGCATTAAACATGGAGCAGAGCAAATTGCTTTTCCTCATTATGCTATTGTTATTAATTTTTCAGAATCATATTCCAAGTACTATTTGGGCTTATGGAATTTATTCACTGCTAATTATTGGCGCGACTTCTTTTGCGGTAGGTATTTATTATATGTTTATTCCAATGAAGAGAGCAAAAGGGATACGAGATGAAGATTTGCCTGCATTTTCAAAAGCATCGGGTGTTTTATTGTTGCTTGTAGGGGCAAGTACACTTTTTATTCTTTTTAACGAGAAATTCGATATGTTTGATAGTGATTTGGCTGCTGTTTTCCCACTTGCTGTGTTTGCCTTTTGTTTTGCTGCTCAACTTGTTTTATCTATAATATATAAAAAGCGCAACCGAGAATAGTCTTCAGGATCTATTGACACCGTATGTAAGAACACAAGGGGCAAGTTTAAATGAGTTTATCGAAAAAAAGAAATTTCTTGATTCTTTTAATTCTCTTAATGTTAATAGTAACAGCCGGACTAATCATACAGCATACATCACGCCCTGCTGATAGCGAGCTTGTAAGTACTGCTGACTGGTGTCCATATTTTTTGAGGATTCTGCAAACACATTCTGATGCCGGAATGGAGTTTCATGATGGTCGGCAAGGGTCAATTTTTTGGAATGATTACCTCATAATTGAGCGGGCGGCACAGGTTAGGAGTATAGGACGCCCCTTAAGGGTGGGTGGTGCAGAAAGCGTGAAAGGACTTGAGTTTTTTACCAATCTGGAAGAGCTATACCTTAGTGTTATAGGCTCGATACAGTCAATAGACTTTTCGCACAACATGGCATTAACGCGACTTGATCTTTTTGCTAGCGAACTTACTGAGTTAGACATATCAAATAACCATAAATTACAAACCTTGATAATCAGCGGTAGTAATTTGCAAGAAATCAATGTTACAAATAATTTGGCTCTTTCTAATCTCCAAATAACATACAGCTTGCTAACCACTCTGGATATCTCAAACAATGCAAATTTGCATAGACTTGATGTTTCAAACAATCAGCTAGAGAGGCTAGATATCTCAAATAATGGCATGATAGAATGGCTTGATACTAGTGGGAACAACATGTATTCGCCTGATGCTGTGATTGGATGGCAGGAAATAGGGCTATCATGGCAATACAAGAACGATGGAAATGGAATTTTGATTTTCTGGCCACAAAGATAACACGGAAATATATCAAAACGAAAGTTCTTATTGACTACCCCTTATTATACCATAACTTGATTTTGTTATAGTTGGTTTTTGGAGTGGCTCGACAGAGGCTTCCGGACAGACGTGGTGTTACCCGAAACAAATTATAATGACCTTTTACTCCCTAAAAAGTGTCTGTTACTCTAAGTTACTGCAAAACTAGTAATGAGTTACTGCAAATCTAATGCGATAAGTTTAAAATTATGACGGTAGTTATCAAATCCAAGGATGTCCATCAGCAAGAAGTGGAATATTGTGGAAATCGGTGGCAAACCCACAGAATCTGCGGATAGGTCCACACACTGTAAGTTACTGCAAAAGCACTAATGAATTACTGCATTTTTAACACGACGCCCCTAATTGTTGCTACTGGATATGCGGGGTAACAACTATTCATGCATGTTGCTGTTTTCCTTACCCCCCCCCATTTCGGTTCGAACTTTTAGAAAAGCGGAGTTAATCTTCACTTTTCTAACATATAGATTGGAGTTGTCATGGAAAGTACGGAACGAAACTCGCCCGCCAGAGGCAATAGGACAATGTTCTTTTTCTTGCTGTATTTGGTTGTATTTTCAACTATAGTGTCATTTTTAGATTTTGACATGGACAATATGCTTATAGAGTCCATAACTTTTACGCTCTTAGTTTTTGTCCCGTTTTTATTTTACTTGTTCTTTACACGGCAAAAACATAGTACCGTGTTAAAGTGGAAACCTTTGGGAAAAACAAATGCCCTTCTGGTAATTGGATTAACCCTTGCTGCGATTCCTTTTTTAGGTATTGTAAACCGTCTAAGTGCATTAATCTTTTTCCCGACGGCAAGTGAATTAGTTTCGGATATGGCTTTCCCATTTTGGTATCAACTTTTCTCATTCGCTGTGCTCCCCGCCCTTTTCGAAGAGTTTTTAATGCGCGGCGCTTTGTACAAAGAGTTTGAAAAGCTTCCCATCAAAAAGGTTGCAATTATCACGGGTTTATTTTTTGGAATCATGCATTTAAATTTTCATCAGGCCATCTATGCGTGGGTTTTGGGAATTCTATGTGCTTACATAATCTTTTATACTCAGTCAATTTGGGCCCCTATTTTGATACATTTTGTTAATAATGCTTTCGCCACCACACTGGATCATTTCATGCCTCAAAACAGTTGGTTCGCTGGACTGTGGGACGATCTCCCTATGTTTTTTCTTGTTTATGGTTGTCTTAGTTTGCTCTTTCTTCCAGTTTTCGTAGTTTGCCTTAAGAAGCTCAAAGCAGCCGCGCTCCCGTTTCCAAAAGAAGAATGTAACAAAACTGAGGAATCTGAAAAGCCAAAAGTAAAAGTCTTTACATGGGCTTTTTGGGCTTCCTTGGCAATATTCCTAATTTTTGCAGGCATATTGGAACTTAGCGTTAGAAGGATTTAAGAAATATTGACACAATAATGGTAAAAATCATTTGGCTTGTTCTTATTGACTACCCCTTATTATACGATAACTTAATTTTGTTATAATTGGTTTTTGTAGTGGCTCGACATATGCTTCCGAACAGACGTGGTGTTACCCGAAACAAATTATAATGACCTTTTACTCCCTAAAAAGTGCCTGTTACTCTAAGTTACTGCAAAACTAGTAATGAGTTACTGCAAATCTAATGCGATAAGTTTAAAATTATGGAGGTATATATTTATAGAGTGGTTGTCTCCTCTGCCTTCACAACTGCCAATGTATATCCCAAAGGCTTCAATATTCTGATTATGCTGTTTATCTGCGGCGAGTGCACAGCACTTTCAAGCCTTGCAATTACAGGCTGTTTTACTCCACACAGCTCGGAAAGCTGCTTTTGTGTCAAACCCTTTTGCTCGCGTGCGTCTACAATAGCACTTATAACAGATTTTTCAAGATCAATTATTTCTTCTTCTTCGGGTGTTAAATCTAGGGTGCGTCTAAAATCTTTCCAGTTGGTAGCCATCATTCACCATTCCTTTGAAATTGATTCTTGCGTTTTTATCGTTGTGGGATTTTTGTCTTAATTCGCTGATAAAATCCGCTGTTGGTTCTTTACCTCTGCCGTCGCTGTAAAAAATTACATCGAACACCATAGTATTCCTCCTGCTCTTTATTTTATTATATCAAATTTGATATGAAATCACAATATCAAATTTGATATAGCGTTTGTTTCCTTGGCTACCTGTTACTAGTACAGGTAGCCGGAGTCAAGTGGTATGCCAAGGATTTTTCGCGTATGTAGGGCGACAAGACCCGTACTAGCGAAAAATCCTTGGTATATTACTTGATGTAGGCGGATACTAAGCACAGGTGTGACCAGAAACAGCTACCCTTTTAATTTTCTACCACCACTCTAAATTTGAATTCCTGCTACGCACACCGAAATGCGTTATCTTCTCCGTTACTCTGTACCACAAAAGCTCGGCACTTGCTATTGAAGGGAATTGACAAAAACGTCAGCCCATCTCCCACACATAATCCGCTCCTGAGTTTCCAATTGATATGCGGCAGCCATTTGTTAATTTATATGCTGTGTTTGGCGGTAAGCGTTCATTATTTACAAAAGTTCCTGCACTTGATGCAAGGTCAATTAAAAGGTATCCTTCAGCCACTCGCTTAATAGCGCAGTGTCTGTGGCTGATGCCTTTTATTTTCTTATCAAACTCAAAGCTCGATTGCCGCCTTCCTACTGATGTATCGAACTTTCCAATACTGAATATTTCGCCAACCTCTATGTCAGCTTCAATGAATAGAGGAGTTTCAACCCCACCGATACTTCTTAGCCCCACCCCGCTTGTGTGCAGTACCGGATTTTCCGTTTCCAAGTACATCTCCAAATCTTCCTCTATGCTCTGTGGAAAGGTATTTTGTACATATGGCGCTTGTTCGTTTTGATTCTTTGTGGATGCACTTTGTGCGTCACTTTCAAAATGCAGTCTCCCATCCCGCATTACATGGTCCGATGACACTTTTTGCAGTTTTCCTGATTCTTTTCTTTTTTCAAACAGACCGCTTAGAGCTTTTATTTTCTTTTGCAAACCACCCTTCTCTCTTGGTTCCGACTTGTTTTTCTTTGATCGAGCCTTTTTTTCAGGGAACTCAATTACTATTTCATCGGAAGCATAAACCGAAGAACTTTCACTAACCATTGAGTTTAAGTTATCGTAAATCTCCGTATCGATAGTATTCGGCAGCTCAAGCTCTTGATATGTTTGTGTCGGGCAAATATTTTCTGTCATGTCATATGGAGCATCTGCGACCACCATATCTGGCTTAATTTGTGTTTTTGTTGATGCGTCTCGGCTTTCATTTTGCACCATAGCTGACCGTAAAGTTTGCAGTAAGTCATTAGGGTCAAAGTTTTTCATTATCGCCCGCAAAATCTTATTTTCCAAAAGTACATCATCTACTGAAATAAATTTTGATACGTCGGCTGCCAACTCCTTTAGTTGTGTATGCTGTGAAATATTTCTGATTGAAGGAATATACACAAAACAACATGTTTTTTTATCTTTGTCATAATAAAGGTATTCTGCATCAAGTAAAAATGCGTTAGGCTGCATAAACCAGTCAGTGCATTCAAGCAGCGGACTTAGCACACTAATCCATAGCTGCGCATACTCCTTTGGCGCTCTGCTTCCTGTCATGTATTGCAGTTTACAGTGCATACCAATGTTATATACAAACAGAGCTTCACCATCACTACAGTAGTGATGAAAAGGAATTATGAAAGGTGGCATGTCTGTTTGTATGGTATACAGCGCTTTTTTATCGATTTCATCTTCCGGTATTTTCACTATGAGTGTCGTTCCTGTAAGCAAGTCGTTTTTGCATTCAATATTATAGTTCATATTAGTCTTCCCCTCTATCTGTATTCAAGTAATGTAATAATTTGCCAACCTCTCTCGGTTCTGACTGGTGCACTGCCGCCAGAGAAGCTTTTAGCGTCTAAGTATTCGGGTGAAATTACGATTTTTCCGTTCATGTTTATATATCCCCATAGCTGACCTATCTTGACCGCTGCCAAATGCTGACCAAAAGACAGTGCATCATCAAACTCAAATCCAATCACAACTGCACCCTCGGTATCTATAAACCCCCACCTATCATTTCGCCTTACAGCAGCATATCCTGCACTGGAAAATGGGCGTGCATCCTCAAAAACATATCCTGTGATTTGTCCATCAACAATCAAGTGTACACCGTCTCCTGCTCTCATAAACACAGCTCCTCTGGCATAACTGCGTCCTAACTCGTCAAAAACTACACCTTCATATATAGGTGGGACAAGCCAATTTGTTCCAAAATCAATCACACCCCAGCCCGTTTCTGTTTGTGCTGCTGCATATCCTTCAAAATATGTTCCAATCTGTAAAAATTCTACATTCCCTATTACAAAGTCCCCCGTTGCACGGCGCCAAACCCCGTCAGTCATAATTGCAATACGATTTTCAGATAGATTTCCAAAACCACTTGCCTGTCCTCTGTAGAGTGCAATTCTATTGTTGTTTCTGTCAATAGCAAAAACCTCTCTGCCATTAGATGTAATTGCCCTATCTCCACTAAATGTGCTTATAGCTTCATATTCACATGGGATAATAATATTTCCGCGTATTCCGGCAACACCCCAGAGACCGTCTCGCTTTACTTGCATTGTTGATTCATTAATCGCAGCTATATATTCAAATGGCGTTCGTATTGTTTCGTAGGCATACCTGTTATTTTCATACATTTCGACCAAGTAGTCACAGCCGGTTCTTTCAATGCCGTCTCTTAAAATTCTCAGTGCATCTGCCACTCTGGGTATACCTAAATGATGGTTTGCAGCTTCGGCAAATAATATAGGTTGTGCATTTTTACGACTCATTTGCTCTTCCAAGAGGTTTATATATCTCCTGTTTATTCCTCTGCTTCCCATAAGTGCCAGATATGCAGTTTTAAGATTGTTTTCAGCTTCCAATGTATGCACCCCATTATAGCTTGCTGCTTGTTCTAATATCGAAACTGCATGAATGTATATGCCATCACTCATCATTGTCACAGCTTGCCTAATTAGTCTAAGCTGTCTTTCAGAGACAGATTCTCTGTTAATTGTCATGATCCATGATGCCACAAGCAACAGTGCACAACATAATGCTATAATAATTCTGATACCTTTTTTCATACTTGTATCCTCATGATAAAAATATTGTCAAAAGCATACCTGCAAATAGAAATGGTGCAAGAGGTATTGGGTCTTTGCGCTTTATTTTCTTTGCAGCAATAAGGATAATCCCTATTAATGCCGCTAAAAGTGTTCCGAGAAATATTGACGGTAGTACCCCTCCTACTCCTAAATATAGCCCTGCTACCGCCATAAATTTCACATCACCTCCACCGAGACCTTTTTTGCTGATAATGTACACCAGCATAAATATCCCACCACCCAGTACAAATCCAAATACTGAATCTGATATCCGACTTACAGCCTGCTCCATATCAAAAATCATCATAGGTGTTATTGTGAAAATCCATGCTGCAAGCATAGTTATTAAAAGCTTGTTTGGGATTTTCTTTGTCCTAATATCAATGACTGCCGCAATATATCCAAAAACGATTATAAGCTCACGCCATAGCAAATCAAACGGCTCTACACGGCTTGCTTGCATAATCAGTAGTGCAATCATAATAACTGGAAGCCCTATAATATATGGCGTTGCCAATTTACGTATTTCGTTTGTCAGTATGCCCATCACCAATACCCCACTCCGCTTCCGTTTAACCATGCCTTTGTAACTGCTGTTTGGGTTATTCTAAGTGTCGGATTAAATGGAAGCGGAAGTGCACCAAAGGTATATTCCACTTCATATTGAACAGTCAGATTTATATTTCCGTTTCTGTCTATAAGCACACTGTTTCCCATACCAAGATTGCTAAACCGATAAAATTCCAGAGCATCAAGCCCCAAAGTTCCCGTATGTCTATTAACAACTCTTACACTGCGCAAATATTCATCCCCTGTAATATCCCCATTTATAAGATATCTTCCCACTAGCGGACGCACCATCACTTCAAAAGCTTGATTTCTCAACTCATTTTGGCCAAAGCTTAATAATTGTGCTGCCGTCTGCTGTGGATTTCCCATGGATTCTTCTCCCCACCCGTGAACCCGGTCTGCAACATCTCGCAGATTTGCTAAAGATTCAATTCCGCTCAGCGCCGCATTAAAGTCATCACGCAATTCATTGGCTGCTATCGCTGTTCTGTCTGCTTTATGGTCAAGAGCCGTTAATTCGTTTGCCACTCCGGTAACTTCGAGTAAATAGCTATACATCGACAGAGTTTTTGCCGCTTGTGCCAAAGCATTATGAACACGCGCCTGTAATGTCACAATGTTCACAAGACTTAGAATAGACACGACTAGCAGTACAAATGGTATAAACGCGCATACTGTTTCGACAACAATATGTCCACTATCATCTTCCCTCATTTTCAAAGCCCTCCAACATAGCTACACAATTTGTATTGAACATTGCACATTCTCTAAAACCCTCTAAAATCTGTTGCTCTAATCGGCATTGAGGCTGGAATGCCGATTGCTCTTGAGTCTGAAAAATTTTGTGCGAAAGCCATTGATAAAAACAGCATCCTAAGGTCAGCGATTGTTGTTATACTAAAATCTGTTTTCATTTCTTCCATGCGAAATCTGTTGTTTCTGGCTAGTGACTGTGCCATCAGTGCCTCATCTGCATTACTTCTACTTTCAAAATTGACTATGTTCCATTCAATTAGATTTCCTGTACGTCTTGCAAGCTCAGTTGCCGCATCTGCTTCGCTTCCGATATAAAATACAGCTTTGGTAAGAAAGAAAAACAGCATGTAGTTAACATAGCTAAGCCCCCTTGAGCGGTTAAACTCTTCAGCGTCTACGCTTTCGCTTAGTATTATTCTTTGTGCTGCTCTAAAGACCCCACTCGGCGTTGCTATCCACTGCCCCGCTGCAACATTTTTAAATAAAGGAACTTCATGTCCTGTACGCAATGCTGCAACATCAATAACTGATTCTGCCGCAACAAAAGCCGCTCGGGCAAGTTCTCCTAAAATCACGGCAAGAGGTGGTGCCCAAGAAAAGGCAGTCTTTATGCTCATAACAATCGTATTAACTTCGGCGACACTGAATACCTTTATATAATTGCATATGAGTCGCACCAATAGTATCAGTCTTGTAATCGTGCTTAGGTTTGCAGCAGCATTTTCACTTCCATTGTAAAGATATTCAAGTTCAGACTGGTAAAAGTAATTGACCTCAGGGCTCATTGGAACCCCACTTATTGTTTTGGTAAAATTTATCCCGTTTAGCTCTGCCCTCGTTGCACCGATACTTTCCGGTTTTGTTGTTGAATAGTTTGAAAACATATATACACAATATGACAAGAGCAAAATATAGTCTCCTGCATTTGCTGCACTTTCTAACGGATCTTGGATAATATTTAGTACAGGCGCTGTAGCCGCTTGTGGAATAAGCCCCAAAATATCGAGTATGTTAACATCCTCCGATGCCGACATGGAGTTGTCGTTTATATACATTGCACCTAGCGGTTCGTTTTTCATGCCGTTGTATGCTGTGTTAACCAAAGCTAACAACTCATTAATCAGATTTCGTTGCTGTGCTTCTGCATTTGCGCCGTTTGGGTCAGCTTGACCGTCAAATAGCTTGACCGGAGGTAGCGGTGGCTGATTCATCATTGCGTGAAGCTGTGCAAAAAATTCCGCATTATCACCCGGGTGCTCTGCAAATCGCAAGAAGCCCGGCTCCATCCTATATGTTATATTATCTCTTGGGAAGTTTATAAGGCCTTGAAGATTAGCCTCATATATATCAAACCTATGACTGAATGGTACATTTGCAAGTTCGTCTCTTGATAAACCACTAAAGTTTCCTGCTAGTCTGTTTCTATATCTGACCGTATCAAGCATGGGTTTGTGGATATCGTCTATATAACTATATCCTCCATCTCTGAATACTATCGCCATTGCTTCAATCTCCCATCTGATGATTTCACGATATCGGTCAATAATTGATTGCGGTGGACTTCCTTGCGGCTGTGTAAATGCAATCGCCAACTCCTCGCTGATTTCTCCACCTGTTACTCTGCGCTCAAAGTCATCAATTTTTTCGCTCAAGATTTTTTTCATTTGATCTAATTCCCGTGCAATAGTTACAACATGGTCAAAATTCGGTTTAAAATTATCTGCCTGTGTCTTGGCGTTTTCAATTGCTTGAATAAGTCCAACATTAATATTTCTAACATTGCCCCAAACTCCGTCAGATGTAAAACCTATTCTTCTGCCACCCAACACAAGTGACCTTATATTGCTCCGTCTATCAGTGTACATTCCCGCCAAAAAAGCCCTCGCTTCCGGAGTTTCAGCGATCATGTATTGCTGCTGTAGCATCGCCATTTGGAAAAATTCATCATACATGTGGGTCAGCACACTTGACATATATCCGAATGACCCGCCTGCAATGCCACCTATCGCCTGTGTACATCTATCCGCCGCTGTGATTGCATCATAAAGTTCTTTATATTTTTCAAAA
>Ga0209755_10007966_pt1 | contig 11422 bp, 5 predicted proteins | sample TergutCo191P1_FD_187301 | JGI IMG/M metagenome (GOLD analysis project Ga0209755, IMG submission 187301) | Cornitermes sp. P1 segment gut microbial communities from Petit-Saut dam, French Guiana - Co191P1 (SPAdes) (version 2) | ecosystem: Host-associated > Arthropoda: Insects > Digestive system >...
ATAGTCCACATGATCATGAAAGTATTTCTGAAAACTTTGTGTCTTCGTGATGAAGGTGTGTGAAAGTTACAAATCACAGAAGAACTTGGGAAATTGTTATGAATATATTTGATGAAAATGTTAAGAAGAAGTGTCAGAAATGAGCATGTGGAAGAGGAAGATAACAAGGAGGATAATGAAGAAACTTAAAATTTGCAAAAGGATGCCAACAATAATGATTGTGATAAATGATTCTTTGAAGAATATGATAGTAATTAAAACACAAAAGGAAAGACTTGAGCAAAGCAAATGATGATCAACAGGAATCCTATTTGTACAACAGAAAAGAGCAAATAATATATATAGGTAGAAGTGTGGAAAAAACAAAAATATGAGTTTAAAAGACTCTGGAAAGTTTTCTGCTGGAAAAATTAGGTGAAACACTATGGCTACAAATTCCTAACATAGATCAAGCTACACGAAACTCAAGAAATATTTAAGCAGTTATTGTAGCCATTTAAAACAATATAGTTTATCACTTAGAAGCCAAGAATGAAAGTGCTGTGCTGTAAATGGCTAAAACGTTTTTATTGTTTGGTGGTCAGGGGCAGAAAATATGTGTCAACAAAGTTAACTGAGAGTCTAACAAACACAGTTGCAATAACAGTCAGAAATGACAGAGGCAATGTGTCACTGGATGAGTGGTTCTGGACACTTCAGTGGGACATAGCACCATCATTTCAAGGATTAAGCAGTCTATGAAGATTTCTTCTTTATGCATAATCGCTGAAGATGAAGACACTACAGTTTTTTGAAATGCTGGAAACCACACATCTTTCCAACAAGAGAGCATTAAATCCCAGAAGATCTGAATCGTCATCAGCACCATTCCAAGAAACTCAAATCTTGCAAAAGTTGAGAACTTTGCAACCCAAAAAATGTTACAGTAGTTTATACTATTTAAAGTAAGTACTACATACTCAATTAGGTTACAGTGCTCTTATCCTCTTCTGTGTAATATTATCACAAAAAATGTTATATTAATAGAAGTCATCCTGTTGAGTCTCTAAAATAATGAGAAAAACATCATATCATCACTCTAACACAAATTTACAATCTCAGAAAACACTACATGTTTCGCATTATATAATCCACTATCAGGCTACATACAGACTTAACTTGCAGGTAAAATGCATCTCATATTTACATTATGATCTTCGTTGTTTGTGTGAAAATCACCTGAGGATGGGAGCAGGTAGCTTCCAAAATGTAGTGTTTGTTTCAAATATTTGTGACAATGGAAAAAGTTTTTGTGAATGGTGGTGATATCAATAAAATTTTTGTTGCTTATGGTGACATGTTAATCACTTTTTTTTTTATCCCAGAAGAAGTAGACAGGCTGGTAATTTTCACTCATATGGTCCTCTGACATGCAACAAATCATCAAATGTGTTAATACTGCAGAGTAGTCACACGCATGTGTGCAATACGTACCTTGAGTGCTTAATCATTTTTTTTTTTAGTTGTCACTTCTTCTTCAAGTAAAATCTCAAATCCTCATGACTCTTCTTTTCCTCACCCTTCAGTTGTTCCTCCATGCTTTCCTGCAATGATGGGGAAAGATAAAATATTAGTATATTCAAAACATATTCAAAATAATGTGTGACACACAGCATCATTATCAAACTAGCCATAAAAGTTCCCTAATGTGAATGAAGTGAAGCAGCATTCAACATTTTTGTCCATATTTGATATTAATTACAGATTTAAGTATGGGCTGGATAGTGACAATCCTGGATTAATTCATGATAGTGTGAAATAAATATTCATAACTTCTACACACCAACAAGACCAGACTTTGGGCAAACACAGTTTTCTACCCAGCTGGTGCTATGGGAAATTTCCCAGAGATGGAAGTAGAATACAAGCATACATATTATGCCGACATTATGAATGAGTTTAGCTATGCTTCCACTCCTGCAATTCATCTTCATATGCTGCTAATATGCTACATACAAGGACTAGACTGTTTACATTTTACATTAAGCTGAATTAAGGGAAAATCATCTTCACTCTGAGAATTCCAGTGTGAGAAAAATTAATGTTGCTGATAAATTAACACTACTGACACTCTAGAAATTCACACCATCCCAAATAAATCTGACTGCAATAATCAAATGAAAAAAGAGGACCCTTTGCACATCTAGGCATAAAAAGAGATACTGATAATATTAAAATACATGTGAAAGAAATGCAGTTTAATGACAATGGCAGGATTCATTTGACCTGTTACAAGAAACAATGGTAACATCTCTTATAGGTAAGGTAAAGCAATCCCATTACACATCTGGACAAGCCCAGAGGGTTTCAGAAGGTTGAAACTCCCAGATTTTAAGACAATTGGCACATGATGTGGTATAAGTATGTTAGCCCTACACATTGGCTTCTTTTACTCCCAGAAAATAGTCCTGGCACTTATTTCTGTTAGAGGCTGAAATGACCCCAGGGCCATAGTGCAGCCAGAAGGATTATGTCAATAAAAAATTCCGACACCATTGGGAATCGAACCCATGACCTTCCGGCTTTTAGTGCACTGTCTCAACTAAATGTGTCACCGTGTGCACCTTGACATTTTAATTCAAACCTGGCATAAATAATTGACTTGACTATGGATTAGAAGGAAGTGAAATGAGGATTTATTCATGGCTGAGTAAGATATTGTTACTTCTCCACAACAGCAAACTTTACCTACTAAACTTGTGTATGAATTTCTTCCCTCATGCAAGTGCCATTTCAGTCAGGACAGCAACATCAGTATAGTGACATCCTACGGGCTGAACACATCTGTGTGGGAACCCCACTGATGGTGAGGTTTTCTGCACCCATTCAGAAAAACTCAGAGGCCCACCCAGCCCCCTGTTCATTCAAGTGTATGGACAGGTTTTGACATACTAATTTATGTTTTTTACTAATTATTGACTTGACTAACGGGTGGATAAAGTCGAATCATGGATCTATTCATGGCAAAATGAGATAGTGTTCACTTTACCACAATGATAAGATCAGTTTTGGGGCCTTACCAGCCTCATGGCCATATCTAAAGAGAACTGTGCAGGCTGACTATTTTCATTCAGATGGTGCTGTGATAGACAAAATATAACAGCACAGTCAGATGCAGGTACACAGCACTCACCTTCAGGGTCCACACAATATCCTTCAGGTCCAGGTTGTGATGTATCAGACACTTTTTTTCTCACCGATGAGTACATTCCATGGTCTTCAACTCTGCGTCATACTACCCCTTCAATTTATGTTTGGAATTCTAATGAAGGAAAAGAAGAGCCACAATATGTTAATGTGTGCAAAAATCAAACAACAAACAGGTGAGATACACAGTTTCAGTAACACACTGCCCTGTAAGTTCTCACCTGCAAAGAAAGTGAAAGAACTTTAAATGTTCTTGTTCATATTTGGTATCAATCATTGACTTGGCTATGGGATCAATGGAGATGAACTGACAATCCATTTACAGGAGGGTGAGATGCTGTCCACTTCTCCAAAATAAAAATTTCCATTCTCTCATATGTGTAGTCCATGCCCCTTGACAGTGGGTTAAACATGAGGTGTGTATGTTAGCCAGACAAGGATACAGGCACTTGCTAAGGTAATGCTTCTAACTGCTAGCAATTCAGTCACATTTATTAATGCAGCTTTAAGATTTGTCTCAGCAATAATGGGCTAGCTAATGCATTTCATTCAGGTTGTAATGTGATAGACCATAAATAAGAGGACCTGATAATACCACATTTTATAATTCATGTACACAATACTCAACTTCACTGCCTCCAGTTCCTTTCAGTTTCTCTTCAATTTTCATTCCTGCTTCATTGTCAACTCTTCAATCTGCTATTGGTAATCTAAGGGGAAAAATGATAAAACAGAAGATATTAGCATGTGAAAAATTAATTCAACACAAATGTTCAGATATACAGCTCCAGTTTCCAAGCAAAATATTTACTGAACCCAAAAATCCAGTCCCCATTCTCGTATCATGCTTGTTAAAGATCTTACATCAATATCTTCTCCTACATAAGATCATCAAAATTCTTCCTATCAAAACTGCATATGAATTTCTCTTCTCCCATGTGTGTGCTACAATTAACACACCCAGTCAGCTAACATGAGCTGTGTCATTGAGACATCTAACTGGGAATAAAGGCACTGAATTTAGTTGAAAGCACTTAAATAATTTGTAAAAACATAGCTTTAAAATTTATCCAAGAATTACTGGGCAGGCAAACAATTTCCATTCAGACGACCCTGTGATAGGCCACAAATAACAGGACCTGATAATAATACTAATTAGGACGTATATAAACAAAACTCAACTTCTGGGCCCACATGTCAGTCTTCACTTCCCTGAGTTATTTTATGAGGTCCTTCTTCTCCCCACTACATCTATGTTCTAGCATCTTATTCTCAGTCTCATACTGCTCCTAATGAAAGAAAAGATGAGCCACAGTATGTTCGTATGTGCAAAAACCATGCAACATAGATGTGCAATACACAGATTCAGTACCAGACTGTTCAAATAATTTCCCAGTTGCAAAGAGAAAGGAGAATTTTAGACACTTTAATTCATATGTGGTACTTATTATTCACTTGGCAATGGACTGGAATGAGACGAATCAAGTATCAATTCATGGAAAACTTCCTGATATTTGTTGGTTGTTTATAGGCCATAAGTTAGCCCATTGAATAGAAATATCTTATCATTAAACTTACCATATGACCACTACATGTTGTGCCTGTTGTTTGTCATTAAAATTCATAAATGTATAGACATTCATTGAATAAATAGTTAAATCAGAAGAAAATGGGAAGTGACACATGAACACACGCACACACACACACACACACACACACACACACACACACATACATAAGTCCCTATGCATGTAAGAAGCAGGAGTCTTTAAAGTGAGCAGAAAGAAAATTTGCACCTCATACAACGTGAAGCCCAACAAAGAATAAGAAAGGCGTGTGAATGCCTGAGGAGAATGGATAAGATTTATGAATGAGGAGTTGTATGGATTGTACTTTTCATTAAATATTACTAGTTTGAGGATATGAAGGCAACTCCAGTGGCACTTCATACAGTAAGCTTGGTTGAGACAAAACATAGGCCACCATACAAAAATCAGAGGGAACTGCTCTCTCAGACGCTGAGAAAGCCGAAGCCCTTGCAGAGTATAGAGGATCAGTTTCAACCGGTAAGTGAACCATAGGTACCGGCAGTCATTGAGGTGGATGACAAGGTGATGCGAACATACCTATTTGCTCCCGCAAGTGAGCCCAAGTTAATCGACACACCAGATGTTCAAGACACCATCTGCGGTCTCGAGGTAGGCAAGGCACCGGGTCCAAATGGTATAATGAACAGGGTCTTAAAGCACATTCCACTGCTTGTCGTATCCCTCCTGGTCACGTTATTTAACGCAATTCTCTGAATGCAGTACTTTCTATCAGCATGCAAACATGCCCGTGATTTCCATCATGAAACCCCGTAAAGGATCCAGAACTGCTCGTCTTATCAACCCATAAGTCTGCTAGACACAATTTTCAAGTTGTTTGAAAAAATCCTACTGACCAGGATCCTAAGCAAAGTAAGTGGGAGCGAGCTGCTTCGCAATGAGCAGTTTGGGTTCAGACTGCAAAACAGTACTGCACGACAGCTGGCCAGCCTCGTTGGAAGAGTGTCCATGAACTTTGATGTGAAAAAGCTAACAGGCGCTTTTCTCCTGGATGTGTCCAAGGCCTTCGATACTGTATAGGTTGACAGTCTCCTCTACAAGCTAACAATCTTCAATTTCTTCCTGTACCTTGTCAAAACCGTCTCTTCCTATCTGCATGAAAGTTTGAAGCGTCCTTCCAAACAGCCACAGATACGTGTCATTGCGTAAGGGCTGGCATGGCTCAGAGTGGAATAATTTCCTCTGTCCTATTCAGTCTGTACGTCCACATGCCTTTGTCTTCTCGCTACATCGATTTGGCCCTCTACAAGGATGACATGTCTATCACAGCCACGTCCTGCCAGCCAGCACTGCTCATCAAATACCAGGAGACATACCTCAGCAACCTAGAGCGGTGGCTGAGATAATGGAGGTTTGCCATCAATGTCTTGAAGACCACCACGATGCTCTTTGCTAAGGCTGGTAGGCACATCCCGAGCAGTTCAAATTTCGGGGAGCCAATCCACTGGGTCAATACTGCCCGTTGTCTCGGCGTGACCCTCCATAAATGGCTGAACTGGTTGACTCATATCTTGCAGGCGTGAAAGAATGCAGCACAGTGACTGGGGGTGTTTGGACCTCTCTTAAACAAGAGTGGTCTCTCCATCAGAAATGGAGTTCTACTGTGTAAGCAGCTCATCCATTCTAGGATGGAACAAGCATGCCCCATCTGGAGGTCCACCACTAGCACCCATGTCAGGAAAATAGAGGTGCTTCAATCCAAGTGTATTCGCAGGGCCAGCAATGCACCTTGGTACAATGGTAAGAGGCATATTCACAATGATTTGGGAGTTCCATTCTTTGCCGACTAAACCAGATCTCTAAATCAAAGATTCGACTCAATGTTAGCTGATGTGGGGAACACCGTAGTTAAACAGCTCGCCAGATATCTATGCTGACCGAGTGTTGACCAGGGTCTCCTAAAGTAGGGAGATGGGATCGACAAAACTGACTTGGCTAACTGCCAAAATGTGCTGGCACTTTTTGACTATACTGACTGAGGTTTTTTGTGTTTCTGTACTCAGTTGTATGGCAAATGTCAGGGTATAATACCTAAAGACAGGGTATGACCTGCATTCTTCCCAAGCATGGCAGCTTCACCTGAGTGACTTTCACCGCGAGTCTTTACTTTTACTGTAGACATGATTGATCTGGGTTTGAATTGAAGAAAGCCTTCCAGCCAAAGTTATGCCCCTATATAAGGCCTACTGCCTCCTGAGCAGTGGTCATATGGTCACCCATGCCTAGGTATTCCATGGCGACAGGAAATCGTTAGCACAAGTGCAATCCCAGTTTAAGGTGTCTGTTATTGAACCTGTGATTCAGTAAATGCAATGACTTAACAGACCGAAGGATGTCGACTTGCGCAAGTCCCTGTCCTCAGGTAGCTCTTCGGTCAGTTGGTACAAGCTTTATTTTGGATTGATGAATCCCAAAGATGAGACCGATAGCTTGTCCCGTAACGTCAGTCAGAAATTACCACTACTCGCTATGTAATAACCCACAAGAGCACAGTTCTCAGCCACTTTGTGGTGGAAGTCTGCAATCATGCATACATTACATACTGTTTGAAAAGAAATGTATATAGAAGAGACTGTGAATACAAAATTTTTCTGTGTACAAACTGATAACCATATAATTTTGAAAAACCATACTGACCAAATGATTGCTACGTTAAGTGGAGCATGTTATGCTGTTAAGTCTGTAGTCCATGACAGTAACATTAACAATCTCAAATCAGTTTACTCTGATTCTATTATAGAATATGGAATTATTTTTTGGAGTAACTCCTCCAACAGTGGAAATATTTTCACTTCACAAAATAAAATCATCAGAATTATGACCGATGAACAAACCAGAACCTCCGGTAGAAGTCTACTGAAACAATTATAGAGGTTCAACCTGTTCCATGCCAGTATATACTTTCATTAAGCATACAAATTACAAAGCTACACTATGTAATTCTCTCTTCCAATACAGACTGCTATTAAAAAAAAATCTCATAAGGTTAGACAAGCTATGTGAGAGTTGAAGAAGTCCATCTCTTGCAAATTTCTCACACGGCCAAAAATTTAATGCTGACATGGTAAATTAATGTCATAGCTCAAGATTTCAGAAATGCTGGCCAATTTTCTACAAAAAAATTATAATTTTAGGAAATCATAATTTGAAACTCCTCCACACAGACATCTGAAGCTTCTTGGCTTTTTTCCCTTGAAAATGATAACAGCTTGTATATGACTTTTTCCATTTCCATGGTACGTACCAAAATCGGCTGTATGGAAATAAATTAATATAAATAAATAGAAAAGCTATTTTCAACACAGTGTTCGGCTGGGATCCCCTTCCTTACACAGCAGTTACTGGACCCCAATGGCATTCTCTAACAGGCTGTATATTACAGCAGGAAATTCATAAAAATGGTAAAACTGGCTGTTACTTGATGAGCTGAAAACATGTAAATTATATGTATGGAAAAACAAGCAGTTTAAGGTAGTATCAAAATGGCTAATTTTGTATATGTTTCAGCTTCAACTATACTAAGGTACAGCTCAATAATATCTTATTCTCTTCTTGCAGAAACAACCCCAAGTCCTGTTTCTCAGTTCACACAGCCATGGTTTCAAAATGAAATCCCTACATAATTCACAAGAACACTGCAGAATGTGATAGTTATGTTTGGCATCAATAGTACACATAACTATTGATTGGAATACATTTTTGTGTCTACCCTCAAATTAACTTCCACACTTGAATTACACAACAGAGAACCAAATTCATTTGATGAATGCATTGCAGAACACACTCAGCATATGAAGGGCATTGAAAATTGTGTTCCCATTATAAATATAAAGAAAACAGTAATTTAGTTTTCATCACTAAATTTGATAATCGAGGTGGGGGTGTATACGATATTTCAAGCGTAGTGGAGAATTATGTGTTGGGAATCACACAGCAAACAGGAGGATTGGGTGCACAAATATGGTATTGGGATACACCTGGTGACACGGTATTCTGGGAGTAGCAATAACATAGATCATTACCAAACAACAGATACAAGTGATGTCCATTTATTAGCCCATCTGAATGATGATTAATCAAGACATGTAACTTAGAAGGATTCACTGTTAACATCTACATAAAAAGAATAAGCAGACAAATTTACTGAGTCTGGTAATGAAAATCAGGTAAATTATGTTATTCTTTCAGCCAATCTCAGAAGTAATTAAACAAAATACATAACTTGGTCAAATTCATTGAAAAGTATACTAACAAATTCATAAGAATTCATTAATACAAACCAATATAATTACACAAGGATTGTGATGTTGGTATATTACACTACGGCTCTGTTCATCTGGTGTTCAAAAAGAACACTTCAAGGTCTGATACAGTGATTTAATTAGGTATGTCTCTCCCCAACTTCTCATATGAAAATGGAAACCGATTCAATTTCCAGAATGCTGGATTCTGTTTGGGATACTAGATGATGGACAAGTGGAGAAACCAAGTAACCATGATATATACACACATGTAACTTGAGAGGTTTCACTCTAAAATATAAGATAATATGGTTACATCTAAATATTGTCCAATTAATCACCAACTTTGCTGCATATTCTGGCAAATTCCATTCAATTACACACAGCAAAGGGTGTTACTTGCATAACCACTCACTGAAGTGTCACACTTACATCTTGCTGTTGAGCAGGGACTATGAGAAGTTACAAATGCAGCATATTAAAAACAGGCAAGAAAAGTTATACAGTTGGGAGTGCCCTGAAGTAAAACACACAAAGAAACCCTAACCTTATTAATGTACTCTCAACCAGTCTTACATTAATTTATCAACTTTATCATTAACAGGACAGTTTCATCTATCAGACTGTGACAAAATAACAGAGAAATTGCCTCAAAATGCTAACTTCACAAACAGGTACACCGAGTTCACCATCCAACTTTTCATCTTAAAAACCCCATGTTTCAAGAAAAATATCTTAACAACAGCAACGGTAACAATAATGTGGCATAAAGCATGTAAATTTCCTCTGCAAACAACAAAGTATGTTACTAACTGCACTTACAGCACTGAGAGCAGAAATGCTGGACTCTGGTGGGGAAAACAGACAAATAAAAGCAAGAACTGCTACCCTTCTTGCAGTAAAAACAGGGAAATTTCAATCTCACACATTTACCTTTTCACTAGACACTAGCAACTGCAACCATGTTGGCTATGCTCACCTGTATTTGTACTGTAAAAAATTTTCTTCAGTTTTACCGATTTTATTTTTTATAAGTGATACAAGCTATGCATAGGGACTTTGATAACCGAACAAATAATTTTGTATTCCATGTTGTCTCTTACAGGAATTTCACTTTTGTGTTCAGTTTATTAATTTCTGGGGGAGGGGTGTATAATATTTTAGGGAGCTTCATGTCCTCCCTTGTCCATAGGTTCTGCTACCTATGACATAGTTAGTTCTACTGTTATGGGCATTTCATTAACATGAGCTGGCTGTAAAATGATTGATGAATAGGTGAGTGCCGTTTGTATGTGATATTTCACATACATGTGTTGGCTACTATGTGATTTCAGAGACCAGTATGAAGATATATCATGCCTAGTTCTTCTACATCTCCTATAATTTTTACTTTGCAGTTTTCTACAACATGACATCTAACAAAAACGCAACTATCCCATTATAGCAGAACTGATTGTATATCACTTTCCCATTCATCTGATGTGAAGACATGCATGATCAGCTTGAGAGCTACATACATAAAACTACATTAAAACAAATAAATAATCCTGCCAATTTGCTTAATGAAGAGAAAGAAAATTCTAATGTCTCCAAATTTTGTATAGCAGGTCATTTAATTATGCGTTAACTGCTAATCAGGTTAAGCAATATCCAGTGAGGGAAGTGACTGTAAACAGAAAATGTCAATAGGAATAGCTAATCACTTCTTCTTCTTCTATTGCCTCTACAACCCTGGGTGGGTCTTGGTCTGTTCAACAATTCTATTCCACTCCTGTCTATCCTCAACCTTCGCCCTCCAACCAACAACTTTCATCCTCTTTAGGTCTTCTTCTATCTGGTCCATCCACCTTAACCTGGGTCTCCCTACTGGTCTTGTTTTATATGGCATCCATTCTGTTATTTTTCTGGTAGTTCTTGTATTCTCCATTCTCATTAAGCTAATCACTTCAGTACCTACAATGATCCCTTCAAAGTCCTTTCTAATTGATACTCACATACATTCTACAAAAATATTTATTACAAACAGAACTTGTGGAACTCCTCTAACTGAAAATGGAAGCAGTATGTTCTTCTGAAACACTGGTTAATTATGACCAAACTAGACTGCATTACATCCTAGGAAATGGCACTCTTCACAGTCACTACTGTGAGAACCTCAAGTGTTGCAGAACTCTCCAGAATACAATAAGCTCTAACACTTGTCATGAATTTGGTGCATTTATAATGATTGCAGGGTTGCCTACTTCTGGTTCAGATTCTAAAACATTAGCAAATCTAACAATAAAATATTTAAAAGCAATTATGTACTGTTTATGCTCTTATTTGCGAACTCTTGTTACAGTGGTTCTCAGCCTATAAGATCACATACCACACATGTGCATCACACAC
>Ga0209755_10007967_pt1 | contig 11422 bp, 13 predicted proteins | sample TergutCo191P1_FD_187301 | JGI IMG/M metagenome (GOLD analysis project Ga0209755, IMG submission 187301) | Cornitermes sp. P1 segment gut microbial communities from Petit-Saut dam, French Guiana - Co191P1 (SPAdes) (version 2) | ecosystem: Host-associated > Arthropoda: Insects > Digestive system...
CTAGAAATTATTTCTTCATTTTTTTCTCTGCAATTTAGACCATAATTTAAATACCCCGTAAAAAAGCCTTCCCACATCACAGTATGAACTGGGGTTTAAATGCCCCCACGCTGAAGGGTTAAGGGAAAACTAGAGTAGTAAATTCTTAGAAAAATGTTTAGAAAAGTGTTAAAAATCGTATTAACATCATTCCCATCAAATACCTGTTCCCACATTTCATGACTTAATTTTAATTGGAAATCTGCTATGGTATACTTATTGATTTTTTTTTTATGTAAGTATGACATTCCTTTTCCTCCCCGCCCCACCTCCCATGCTTAATATTAATAACTGAGCGTCATGATTTGAGAGTCCATTTATAAAGGGGTGTATTCTCCAATGGTGGATGTGTCGATGGCCGTTTGGGAATTAGGCCAAATCTAGTAGGAAATTCAGCTATACCCACAAGATTATAAGAGTGTAATACAGCATCAAGTTGGCTCCGTTGATTATTATCTATCAGATAATTTACATTTACATCACCACATATGACGATGTTATATTTGTTATTGTAGAGTTTCTGCAAAATCAAGTTTAATCATTTAATGAAATTTGTAAAATTACCTCTTGGAGATCTATAAATTGCCAAAATACATAATTTATTAAATGTTACGTCCAGTTGGATTGCACAAGCTTCAGTGTCTTTATGTATATTGTACTCATCAATATTTATGGAGTTATATTTGAGGTTTGTGTAAACAAATATTCTGACACCTCCTTTAAGAAAAATTTTCCTACAGTAGTTGACCCCTAATGAGTATTTAGTTAAATGAATCAACTGTAATTTGGATTCACTCAGGTGGTCTTCTGATAAACATAGAATGTGTGGGAGATCATGATGTAGATGATAGCATGGTTCATTAGTTTTGTTTCCTAAGCCTCTGATATTCTGATGAAAAATTTTTAGAGATTTATTTCGTGGAGCCTGACTGGAATCTTTGTTTTTTCCCCTCCTTTTCTCTCTTGCCTGTTTTTTGCTGGTGGCTGTCCACAAAAAAATCATCTCTTTTTTACAAGTATCTTGCGACTTCTTCTTGAAGCTATCACCACTGTCTCTTTGTTGTCTACTGTTATTATCTTCTGCTTGAACACTATCAATCTGGTTTTCTGTTGGATCTCTTCCTTCCCCAACTCCATTTTTAGCTTCTCCTGGGCCTTGATTTTCTTTGTTTGTATCTTCTTTCCATTTTATGATTGATGTCTTTTCCAACACCTTTAATGTATGTTTTATCGCCTCTACTGTTTTTTTTGCCACCAGTTCTTTTCCCATTGCATTCATATGCTGACTGTGTTTTGTGAAGGCTGTTCTATCCAGATTGACCTTCATTAATTATGCAATTTTATGAACTTTCATATGCTTCCTTATTATAATGTCAAGCTTTTCCCCCTCCTTATTTGCATGCGAGTCCTGTATTAAATCATATCTATGGGGGACTTCCATTTGTATGATATTAGTATGCTTGTTTATCTCAACAAAACTCTCTATCCAGTTAATACCTTGTTTTGTTTCATTTTTTCCCACATCCTTCGAGCCTCCCCATAGTACTACCAAATCTTGTTTTGATAGCTGTTGTATATCTCTTTTTGCAGAGATAATAATAGTATTTAACCCTGTACCTGGAATGACAAATCCTTGAACCTCGAAATCTTCATCCAGGTTTGATTGTATTTCTGCTGCACACCCTCGTGCATGCATGTCACCAATTACTATGATCCTATGTTTCTTTTCCTTCTGTTTGTTTATTTTCTTCTGTATCTTATCTCTATCTTCATTTCTTATTTCCAGCTCTTATGTCATCATTGGCTCACATGCCATTTGTTCATCTTTTCCCCTGTTTCTAAGTAGTTCATACTGGTTTATTATTACTGGAATTTGATAATATGAAGCATGATTTACAGTAGGAGGTTTTTTGTGTCCTCCGTTAACAGTTTTCCACTGTTCTTCTGTAGAGGGTGGGGTTATGTTAGTTAGTTAGTTAGCTGTGTTTTCCATAGATCCAATCAAAATACAATTTCATATGGATGTGGAAATAGTCACAATATAAACAACACATAATTAACATATAAATGGAAAAGTTATCAATAAATTTTACACATAAATATAAGAATTGTCAAATAAGTATATGCACATATAGATTTTAACAAACAGAAAAAAGAATACAATAAATAATTTAATTATCAAAATAATATCAGCAATCATTAATTATTGTTAAATTCCGTAAACTAGGATTTTTCAGTATGTTCCAGTCAAAATATTCATGAATAGTATAAAATGAACCTTCCAAAAGAAACCTTTTTAAGGCCGATTTGAATTTCCTTACATCACCAGATAAATTTTTTATCCCTGTAGGTAAGCAATTGAAAACTTTAATTCCTGAGTGATACACTCCATTTTGTACCTTAGTCAAATGCGCTGAGGGCAGATACAGGTCTGAACAGTGTCTTGTGTTAATAGAATGTACTACCGAATTGGATTTGAACATATTTATATTCTTAACTACAAAGAAAAATAAGGATAGTATGTACTGTGAGTGTAGGGGAAGAATATTTAATTTTTTTAAACAATTCACAGCAGGATTCCTTATTTCCAACATTCATCATAATTCTTATTACTCTTTTCTGTAATTTAAAGATGGTATTACTGTGGGTGGAGTTACCCAAAAAAATTATACCGTAAGATATGATGGAATGCACACTAGGGAAATAGATCATTCTTATAGTTTCCAAGGGAATAAGTGACTTCAAAGACCTGATTACATAACAAGCTGAATTTAGTTTGGAAATAAGTTGGTCTATATGTGGTTTCCAAGATAGTTTATTGTCCAGCGTCAAACCTAAAAAATTTGTATTATTAATTCAGTTGGTTTTATAATTTGTATTCACATTAACTGCATAATTAGTTTTTGACATAAACTCATATACTAGGTTTTGTTTAAATTTAGTGATAGTAAATTGGTTTGAAACCATATGTTTGTTTATGTTTGATTCCAAAAGTCGATTTGATGTAGAGTGTTCTTTTCATCTGCCTATACTCCTACCAGTCACAACATTGGACCATTTTGTCTTTACATGTAACTTCTCTGTTGGATCACATTGTATGTTCTTCATTTTCACAATACCACCATCACACTGCTTCCCTGTTGATTCCATCCTGATACTGACTTCATTTCTAAGCAATTCTATAATTAAATGAGTGGAACTTAGCTCTTTAAGGGCCTCTTGAAGTTGAGTTTCCAAATCAGAACACTTCTTACAGCAGAAATCTTTGGGTAATCTTTCAATATCGGTTAAATTTTGCTCTGTAACATTTACATGAACTGTTGCTGCTGCCATCTTCAAAATTGGGTGATGGTTTAAACATTTTAGCTTTTACCCCCCCCCCCTTCCACCATTGGTCCCTTTCTGTGGCAGAGGTTGAGAGTGAGGAGATCTATACCTCTACTTCCCCACTGTACCTTAATGGTATGTTACATGTGACCTTCACCTTATTGCCCACACCTCACCGCCTAACTGTTATTGACTAATTTTAATTGCATTCAATTTCATATTAGGCTTTTAATCACCAAATCTAAAGAAGGTAATGAGAAATCGTTTGTGGTGTCGTATGTTACATTATTTGGTTGAGAAGAGGCGTGTCAACAAATGGTTCTTCAGAAAATTGTATCAGGTTGTGTGTTACATATTGGCATGAATTTATGGTTTCAGAAAAAATGGTCTGAGTAATCCTGGTTGCACTCATAGCACACCACGTATCAGTTGTAGCATCTTGTATTGGTAATTCTCCACATATTAACATGGGATATTAGCAGATGAATACCTGTAATTCCGACTTAACATACATGCTAAGATGAAACCAAGTCTCATCACTGAATGGGACAAGTTTGGGGCCATTGTCTCCAACATCCACCCCTGCAGCCACCAGTTGACAAAATGATTCTTCATGGTCTCATGGTTTGTGTCATAGGGTTTGTGAACCACACTTGCCCAATATAGATGAAAAACAGCAGTTTTGTTACATTTTGTGATTGATGATGTAGGCAGATCTGTTTGCTGTGCAAGTTGTGCCAACAGTTTTATTGTGTTAGTTATTTTGTTGCCCTGTTTTTAATGTGTGATGGGTTAAAAATTTTAACTTTTACCCACCTCCCCTTTCCACCATTGGTCCCTTTCTGTGGCGGAGGTTGTGAGCGGGTATCTATCTAGCACCAGTTTCGTCCTGGTTTTTCAAACTTAGTATGTTTCTTCCGTGTGTTCTGTTTACGGACTGAAATGGCATGCATACCATATGTATTGTATGAGAATTTGCATAGTTACTGTAAATGAGTCACAGGCACTTTGCAACCTGTGCAGTAATCATTGTAGGAATAAGCTGACATATGGGCTGGGTGTATAACATAACAAACCTAATGGGTATTGACTAGCAAGTGGGGCCATGTGGCACTCTGTTTGTCTATTGTGTATCTTTGTTTAGTGTATTAAATAGGATAAAATGTGTTATTCCACTTTCCAAGGCACTTTTGAATTATATTAAGAAATATCAATTGAACCTTCAGAAAGTTATTAAAGTAGCAATAAAGAGGTACAGTGATGGTTTTATTATGTCTGCTGATAATAAGAATAAAAGATTATGGCAGCTTATAAATAAAGGAACTTGTATTTCTAAGAATAAAAATAATAATATTAAAATTGAAATTGAAATTGGTTCAAAAATAACTACTGCTCCTTAAATGGGAGAATAATCATGTAAAAGAAAAGGACAGTCTAGATGATATGACCTATAATCAAAATTCAATGTTTGTGTATCCAGTCACACTAAACGAGGTTAAACATGTGATAAATAGACTTGAGGGTTCTCACTCAGATGGGTTTGATAGTGTTCCAGAAGTTATAATAAAGTCTCATATTCAATTTGTTACTATTCCCTTGGTCCATGTATTCAATTTATCTTTCCTAACTGGATATTTTCCTGATATACTAATAAGTGGTAAAATATAACCTATTTTTAAAAAGGTTCATGAACAAGATATTAAAAACTGTAGACCCATATCAATAATATCATTTTTTTCCCAATATATTGGCGAAGCTTAAGTTTAATAGGCTTAATTCCTTTGTAGAAAAGTATAATATTCTTACTAACATACAGCATGGATTCAGATGGGTAAATTGAGGGCAGTTGCTTGTCAGTCTTTTATAGGTGGTACATTAGAGGTGTTGGATAATCACTTAAATGCTGTAGGAATACTTCTGCATCTTGCAGAGGCTTATGATGTCCTAAACCATCAAATTTTGTTAAAGAAATTGGAAATTTACAGTGTAAGGGAAGTGCTGAAATTATGGTTTAAATCCTATTTATCAAACCTTAGTCATTTGTTGACATCGCAAAAATTGGTTACAGTAATACTCTGCATACATACTCTTCCTTAACTAGACAAACAGCTTATGGATTTCTCCAGGGTTCAGTATTAGGACCAATACTATTTATATTGTACAGATATTGATGTTCTGGCAATTCCCATGCAGGTCATGGAGTTCTTATTTATGACATATGTTAAATAGGAACACAGACAACTATGAAACACATGTTGGTGTTCTGGAAATCACCATGTTGTACATGAACGATTTACCAGGATGTGTGCAGAATGCCAAGTTGGACCTATTCGTAGATGACACCATTATACCTGTGGTTGATAAAGACATAAAAGTATAAAACTGCATTAGTAATGAAACACCTAGAAGCATGGATTTTTGACAATGAACATGTTTTAAATACTGCTAGAACATGTGCTATGTTATTTCATTCCAGTGAGTGGAAATATGATGATAAACTGAATATTATTACAACAGTACAGTTTTAGCATATAGCCCAAATATAAAATTTTTGGATATTACTGTCATTGATAACCTAAAATTTCATGCCCATACTGATATATTATGTAAGAGCATTTTATAATAAAATCTTTAAAAGAGGTAATAGGTCACCATTCGATTAGAATTTTATATCATGTATATTTCCAGTCTAGTTTGAAGCAGGGTAGTATATTTAGGTTAACAAATAGTTCAGTAAAAAAGTTTTTATCTTAAAAAAAGTTATACATTTGATTTTCAGGATTAAAGGACATGTTTCCTGCAGGAATAGTTTAAAGGCACATAAGATTGTAACAGTGGCTTAAATTTATATTTTAGGAGTATTAAGTTCTACCAAAAAAAAAAAAGTATGAATATTAAACATAATTATCATGTACATAAATGATACCGGAGGAGTCATGACCTTCAAGTTTAAGGTTGAACCACATATTTATATCAAAGGAATGCTTTAAATGTAGGCATAAAACTATATAGTAAGTCGCCTGAAAAAAATAAAAAGATTACACACACACTTAATTAAAAAAAAAGAAGAGCTGAAATCAAAACTTTTTTTACTGTAGAAGAATACAGGCAGCATTGTAGCAGCTGTATGTATTGGGAACTGGGGTAAATAACTTTAATTACCCATCAGCTCATAATTTTGTAGTCATTTTGTGGCCTTTGACTGTGGAATGTTCATGTTTGATCTGTGCATTTTATTTATGTTGTTGACATGGTATGTATATTGTTGTGATTTGTCCATTGTTACATAATGTGACTCTTTGGATGCAAATAAATACAATATAAAACAGTACTAGGCTACAGGCTGCACATGTGGGGAACTGTATAAGTTGCGGCAGGGGCAAGAGATTTTTCTCTTCTCCAAAACATTCTTACTGGCCTTGGAGCCCATTCAAACACCTTTTTTCATGGGTATCAGGGTATTTATCCCTGGGGGTTAAAGTGGCCAAAGCATGAAGCAGACCATTCACTTCCATTTAGTGCTGAGGTTAAAAATTAATGAGGCTCCAGCACCACTCCCCCTGACATCAAGGTGTGCCAAGGGAGGACTTACCTGTACCTATATTTTATTATTTCACTTTGCATTTTGTAGATTTTTAAGCTTCTGTATTGTTCACTGTGGGTTGTGAGAAGAGATTTCACATAACATTTTTCTTTGCCATGTACAGTACCGAGAGGAAAATTTATCATATCCCCAAACATGGGTGAATTTCCTTTGGGCTTATATAGGCTTACAACACACACTCATTGTGTTGTCGTGGCATGGTACCAGAACCAAGCTGCAGTTGGTCTCTGTCATTATGCATGTTCAATGCATTTAATTGAGTGAAATGTTGTCACTTTAGTACTTCTGCAAAGGAGTCATAAAAAAGAGAAATTTCCTATTATGTTCGTAGTGCCACACAAAAGAACAATTGACAGTTGTGAAAAATTTTCAAATGACAGGTTCATTGCTGGACAAAAAGAAATAAACTTACAGTCTTCTTGGTTAATGTATGGTTTATGTTAAGTAAGAACATAAGTAGCAAACATAACAGATACTGATGTTCTGGCAAATCCCATGCAGGTCATGAAGTTCTTATTTATGACCTATGTTAAATAGGAACACAGACAACCACGAAACACATTGGTGTTCTGGAAATCACCATGTAACTCATGAAGTTCTTATATATGACCTACATTAAGTAGGAACATTAAAAAAAAAGTTGGGGTTCAGGTGGTCCCCTTGCAATTTTGAAGTTCCTATACATGACCTTCAAATCAGAGTCTGGTGTATAGTAAGTGATGACAAAGTACTAGGGTGTACATTTTCACAGAAAGAATAAATTCTGACCATTGTGTTGAATTAATTCTGATAACATTCTTTTTGCAGTTAACAGGAGAAAACATATAGTTACTGTATGCCAGACAGTGCCACAGGCCACTCAGAAGAGCTGTTGATAAGTCATTGTCGACTACTGCATGGCCAATTTTGAAGTGGTACTGTTATTACTGGTGGGGGACATTCAAACGTAGTTTACGTGAATAGCCCTTTTTTTTTTTTAATATAAAGACAGCATTTAAGGAAACGTTGCAAATATTTCAGGATGAACTTTGACATATGTCAAGATACATTATCAGGAAGTGTGAGCCCTTCTTAGAATATGAAGCTGTACACTTTAAAGACTCATCTGTGAAGTACACAAAGTTGAACTGCAGGGGAGAAGCAGATTAAATTCTTGGTCATGCAGGCTTCCTATGTAGTAATGCTTCTGTGATTGCTCTCTTGCCCAAGGCCTTGGTGAAGAGTACTCCCTGTGTTTTGTCATCGTGTTGTATGTTTGTAGTAATATCCAGTAAAATTTCTTTCAGTACTTTGGATTCTTCACATACCCTCAACACACAATTATGGATACCTCAACACACAATTATGGATGAAGCATTCAATTTACAGTCTTCTGGAATTTAGTGTCGCATAGTGTGGTAGATACAAGCTGCATGTGGCTTGCACACATCACTTGTGTGCCTCACGCAATTTGCCAACGGAAAATAATATTCAGGTGGTTCACAAACACACACCAGGCTGAACATGAATGGCATTTCAAACTCAATAACTGAAAATGTATTTGGATGAACAGAAATAAGAAGCCATAAAATATGGCAAAAATATATTACTTTTATTAGAGCATACCTCTTGAAGTGCAGCTCCTGGAGCTCATCTAGTTGGGCAGGTTCATACTTGTCAGTCTGCCAAGTTCAGGGGTGTCCAATCTGCAGATGAGTTGCCTACAACCACATGTGTGGGTCATATGCTATAAACATCATGCACCTATTTAGGCAGTTATGTTATGAGTTACTGTGATATTTACACAGACAGCTCACGAACTAGCCTACAATAATGGTTGTTGCCTCTTGGCAAAAAAGGTGGACATTCTCTAACCTACATACCCTGACAAAGAGGCAGCAGGTTCCTCTGAAATATGGGAAATCACCCCTCCAAACTACATGCTCATCATTCCTGGAAGACCTTATTCTTATTATTTATGCTATGGAAACCTCAAACATACTTTGTAAGCTGTTGTCGGATTCAGGTAGTGCATAATACCTTACAAATTATTCTGTGAACCTTCAGTTTGCTTTCTGCCATTCAGTTCAGAACTGGTAATGTTACTGCCTCTTATGCATGAAAAAATATTTTGACTGAAAATATAATTCAGTTTGACCATGTCAGTATATGAAATGTGGACTTACACCCTAAGAGACAAACATAATTCCTGTGATCAAGTGACAATTGGTAAAATGGAGCAGCATTGAGAACACAGTGCTGTACACAATGTATTTGACTAACTGAAACATGAGATTATATATACATATGCATACATATATACACAAACACAACATACTCCTTCAGGGTAACTCTAAAGTGCTGCACAGTGGCACGGGTAATAAATACATGACATTTTGAATGTGAAACGTGTGTGTGTGTGAGTGTGATAGATGATAATGTTCTACATATGTGAAACCTTTGATCCCAATCAGATCTAAGTGTACGGATCAAAGCATTCACATCTGCCAAAGCTTGAAGCATAAGGCATGAAAGAACTCGGCTCCTATCTTGTATCAGATTCCATGTTAAGCTGTGGGTTTGGTCTGCCATATATATATATATATGTATGTATTTACACATATTCGTGTGGTAGTCCAGCATAGGCCAAAGAGGGCAGTATGATCATAATTTCAGACACATGTTATGTAAAAAATAGACTAAAAAGAGAACTAAAACACCCAAACATTGTAGCATGCAGCATAATGATATCTGTCAGTATTTTCAACATGTATCTGACAGAAGAACACTATCATTACACCACCACATATAAAATATTATACCCTAGAGTATAATTCATGCTTCATCATTGGGTGTTACCAGTTTGCACTTAAAATAAAAGGGATGTAGGAAGAAGTGACATTTACACTATACCTGACCAGAACCAGCCAAAATATGGTGTCAGCATACCATAAGCAGTAAATTCTAAGTGTTTGGTATTTATTACAAACCTCTTCACATGAGCCTTGAGGTTTTCACAGCAGTGGAAGTTTGGATTGTGCTCTTCTGGGCTATGAAAACATGTATTTTCCATGCAGCAACACATTCTGAAGCAATGGTAGCCACTACATAGTTGTTAACTCAGAAAATCACAATCTAAATTCTTAAAATGTTTATGTTTAGAGGAATACAATACACTATCCAGTGTGATATCTGTACTGGGTCATACATGCAATTTTATTCTTAACTGCATTATATCTGTTCTACAAAGAGTAGTTAAAGCACCACTATTACGAAAATTATAACTATTTCAAAATTGTAGCCTATCACTGAGCAGATTTGACAGCCATTGCTTCTCTCTCTTTAGCTGCCTCCTCCCGTAGTTTCCTGTGGTGTTCTTCACCTCGACGAGCCAGAGAATCACCTGCCTCAGCAGCTTTTTTACCACTGTACATTGCAGCCCCAGCCATCAGAACTGTAGCAATCATCATGTAAATGGCAACCTTGACACGAACCTTATTCAGAGCTGCATCTAGTACTCCATGTCTGAGGACAAAACCTTCACTTCATTCCTACTGAACTCCATGCAGCATGATATTTAGATGTTCCAGTTAGCTTACCTCAGAATGGAAATCTGTTCACATGTGCATTGAAATACTGTATCATCAAACAGGATTTTATTAAGTTCAGACTTAACAAGCGAAAGTTTTAGAGCAAAAGAGGATAATGAAAATTGTTTCACTTACCCAACTCTCTCTGGGATATCAGCAATTGATTTGTATGTCCCTGCCCATACCAAAACATATTTTTGGTATGGCTTAACCACATAGGTCAATCCTGTTAAAACAAATGGCAAAGTTCAACAATGTAATGGAATATAAAATTCAACAGTGTAGTTGACTTGATATTAAAATATGCACTGATGAACTTGGAGAGTATTGAGGTAAGTTGCAGGAAGTCAACAATAACAATGAAACAACTTCCAGCATATGGTACAAGGAAAACAAAAGTAAGCTGCTAGCTGCTGTCACAACGGGCCACATGTACAAATGCACACATTTAGAATGCTGTAAATATGCACCGTGTTCAAGTAAAAGGGTGGGCCGGGTAGCTCAGTCAGTATAGCGACTATGGGCTGGACGGTCCGGGATCAAATCCTGGTAGGGACGAGATTTTCCGCCTGTCCAGACCCACCCTGGGGCCCACCCAGCCTCCTGTACAATGGGTACAGGGTCTTTCCCTGGGGTAGAGGCGGCCGGGGCGTGGGGCTGACTCCCCATCTAGTGCCGAGGTCCTAGAAACAGTAGAGCTATACCGCTACTCACCCTAAGGGCCTTCATGGCCTATAAAAAGGGTGAAACCTACCTACTAGTAAATGTAAAGATAAAGTTTTCCCTGTAGCTAATTAACACCACAAAAGCATATGTGGGAGTGGAGATGCGTGGTCAACTGTACGTCCTCGTTGCTGTACCACCTGTACCATTAAATATGAGG
>Ga0209755_10007968_pt1 | contig 11422 bp, 6 predicted proteins | sample TergutCo191P1_FD_187301 | JGI IMG/M metagenome (GOLD analysis project Ga0209755, IMG submission 187301) | Cornitermes sp. P1 segment gut microbial communities from Petit-Saut dam, French Guiana - Co191P1 (SPAdes) (version 2) | ecosystem: Host-associated > Arthropoda: Insects > Digestive system >...
CTGCTGAAGTCTGTTGACCATCAATAGTGACATCGTCTAACGCAATACCGTACCAACCCTGGGTGGTCTGGCCATAAAATGCAATATAAAAGACATCTGTAGCCATGGTCAAAGGAATAGTTACTTCGGTCCAAGTGTTATACGCATCTGCGAATTCTTGCAAAAGCTGCCACTCACCGGCCGAAGATGTTCTGTAATAAACTCTCAATGTATCTTGGCGCTCAGTGCCCAAATGTACGTAGAGCGGAGCAGCAAACCAGAAGTTCAGAGTTGCATCGGTTACACCTTCAAAATCAATTCTTGGAAGAACCAACTTAACCGGTATAGCAGATCGCGGTCTAAACGCATTTCTTTCGCCGCTACGCGGATTTTGGAATAGATCGGCCAAACCTTGCGCTCGTCCCCATCTCATACCTAAAGATATTGGAGCATCATGCTCTTGCGCCCAGCACCATTGCCAAGCATCGTCTTCAAAACTGAATGTCCAAGGGAAAACATCAATGATGGCTTCTTCACAACCTCGTGTTGTAAATGAAGCTCCTCTAGCCTTTTCGCTGGTCACGGTTTCAGTACAAAGGCCGACAACAAACCACTCGTAATATGTGCCTGGTCTCAAGATAGGCGCCGAACTGCTTGTGCTTGCGGTATTGATTAGAATAGTGTCTTCTGCGGCAACATCAACAACAAATAACTGATAGCTTGCATTATAACCCTCCCAAGAGAAATGTGCTTGCATAAACTCAACATTTGTTACCTCTAAATTCGTTGGTTCTGGGCAATTATCCACGTGCATAATCATACGAACAGCAAGTGCTCCTACGTTTGGAACTGGTGTAAATTCTGCTGGTCCAGTTTGTTGCAGCCTGTATGTTACCAATGTGTTTCCACCGATTCCGCCAGACAATGTGTAGAACTGTTTCGCTGGATTGTTTTCAAATTCGATGCTAAGCATCATACCGATATTGGCAATGGCGAGCGCTACAAAGTAGCGTCCAGGTTCCAGTGTAACAGGATTGTTGAAGAAAACGGTGTTGCTACGTGGAGAGTGCATGCCTGGTGCCGTTATTGAGCCAACAACCGCTACTTCTTGAGGAATAATCGACATGTCGCCATCCATACGAAAGATGTAAACTTCGTAAACAGTCTGCTGCATCAGGGCTACCATAAACACTTCGAAACCGGCAAGTTGTGTTTCTTGTGTGATTTCAAAGATATTGCCAATTGGTGGAGGGGGGGGAAATGGTGGGTTAAAATTTAGGGCTGGATTTCCAGCTGTATTTGTGAGATTATCTACTGCCATATTTGCCCAATTTCCAATGAGCGTATAGGTTATGGTATTGTTGCTTGGGTTAACATCTTCTTCATCTGAAGTTATGGTAAGCGTGATGGTATTTTCACCCAAAGGAATTGCAATCTCAGGGAGAGCAAATCGCAACGTTTCGCCTGGCATAACAGACGGAATTGTTGCAGAAGCCACATTTGCGCCATTCATTACAACATCAAGCCTTACATTGTGCATCAACACATTGCCTACATTCTCAACGGAAGGCGAAGGAAGTGTTTGTGTGATTGGCATTTGGTTATATTGCGTTGCAACGAGTCGCAAGTCTGCATTTGGCCCATCTTCAATTCTAATATCATCAATGAAAACACCCAAGCCACCACGAAGAACGCCTGCAAAAGCGATCTCGTAATGTGCGGAATGATTCGGTAGAATAAGAACTTGTTCTGTCCACGTAGCGTAGAAGTCGGTAAACTCTTTCAGCAAGTTCCAATCACCGAACAACTCTGACCTGTAATAAACTCTTAGCATATCGTTAAGCATACCAGGAGGTGGAGGGCTTGCTCCAAGCATCGCCCATTGGATGTGCTGAAATCTTAAAACGGGTACTCCAGTGATTCCTGAAAAATCAAACATTGGAGGTATCAGTTTTGTGACGTCTGCCCCCATCATGGCAGTAAAGCGTGCGTAAAACTCACCTTCGTACGCTGCTGGAAACGGAGGGCTTTGAAGATTCGTGCCTCCTCTTGTCCAACTTAGCGTTCCGCTTAGATGAATCTGCTGCCACTCACTCAGCCACGTGTCGTTTTCAAACCCTTCCTCAAAAAGGATAGTGTTGGCTGGAGGATTGTCTGTGTTTCTTGGTGTAGAAACAGCAGGTTGTGCCATAACGCTTGCTATCGCAAATGAAAGCACAATCATTGATAATAAGTTTTTCATAACTTTTTTTGGTTTTAGTTTCTGATTTTATTAATTAGCCTGTAAGCTTTTTTACTTTAGAATTACACTGACAATCCGTCCAAAACCCGTCCATTGCTGAACTTTCTCAAACGGATTAGGACGTATAGGGATGGTGAAAGAGGTTAAGGTTCCAACGCCTGTGCTTGGGTCGAAAGAGCCTACATAAATTTCTGTAGTCACTCTCAAATTTGCTGAATATCGAACAAAATCCAAATAGGTAATTATTTGATCACCCAAATCCAGCACAACATACGATGCATTATCTGAAATATTCCACGCGTACACTCTTCCTTCAACAGCATAATAGATGTTTTGACTCCATGTCCCACCAACAGCAAAATGTTCTGCCAGGTGAATATTGGTTGCATGCATTGGTCTAAAATCGATTTGAATAAACGAACTATTGACTTGCAGGAAAAAATGTTCGTTGTTGTCATTTCTTAAAATGAGATAGCCCGTATGTCCTATTCGTCCAGCAAAAACAAGGTCTTTTCCTGTGTTTGCCCAAGACATCAATCCTCCAGCAGGAATAATTCGGTTGCTTCGTCTGCTTTCAGTTCTCAATTGATAAAAACTTCTCGTATCTTTGTTGAAGACAAGCCAACCATTTACAACATGAAGTTGAACAAATATCGGCGATGCGTTGAAAAGTTGAACACCATCAAGTGTATTTACAGGTACATTCCACCAAATACCAGTAGGCTGGAATCGGTTGAATAGCGTTCCGATTCCGTCGACTTCCCCATGCACGACAACACTGCGAGATCCCTCTAACATATTGGTTGCGATAAAATCTTCTGGCGCCGTAGCGATAGGTAAAAAATGGTTTCGAACATTGTAATTGGGGTTCCAGCGAAGCGTTTCGTCGTGCAGGCGATTTGTTCCCGTTTGAGTTAGCACGTATAGGGCATATCCTCCTGGAGAAAAAGCCTCGTCTGTAAATCTCAACAGTTTGATTGGGCCATATTGCGGAGGAAGTTCGCTATTTACATGAGCCAATACATCTGGAAACAACGTAAATTCGTTGTAAAAAAGTGAAAGCATATCCAAGCGCATACGTCCGTCCACATCACTCATAACCAAATATCCAGACGTTAAAAATGTTTTGACCGATAACGTAAATGTTGTTTCAAAAAACACGCCCGTTTCTCTATCTGTCACACGAAATCTAACCAAATAATCGTCTACGGGAAGATCTACTCTGAAATTATCTAAATTGCGTGTGCTGTCTAAAAAGAACCGAATTGGCATACCCACTGGAGGATCGAAACGGAATGCGACCCATTCAAACGCATAATTTTGTGCGCCGCCAAAAGTAGAGGAAAGTATGGGTTCAATAGTCAACAGGTCGTGTTGATAAACCTCTATAAATTCTGCTATACCAGAAATGGTTACTTCGTTGATATCTCTGATATCATTTGTGATATCAGAGATGCATCCGTTTTGCAACATTAGTGCTATCACGACGAACATTATTAGTATTTTTTTCATAACTGACGGTTTTATTAAGTGATGTTTTGTATTATTTTTTAAGCACCTGGACCCATGGTCATTCGCACGGGAAGGCCAGTAATTGGGTCGACACGATCTTCATAAACAGGGTCTCCATCGGCGGCTCTTCGTTCTAAATAGGCTCTGGTTATTGCGGCGGCGGCACGAACGTCCCATGGTGTAACATAAGAGCCATCAATCGCATATTGAAAGTCCATAAAAGCAGGACTCAAGCCGCTCAATTCGCTAATCAAAAGAAGTTTTCGTTCGGAAAATATACCAAGATAGCCCTCTAACCAAGCTCTTGGTCGCACCAAGATATCGGAAATATAAATGTGATACCTAATCAAGGATCGTTCTTGTTGTGTGTGGATATTCAACATGGTTCTAAAATCTGTTCCGAAATATGCGTTAGGTTGAAGTTCTAAAACCAAAACGACTTCTTCTCTAAGGATGCCCAAACTTACATCTCGGAAGATACGCACACTTAATGTATCCACAACTCTTCCAGCACGCATAACCACGGAAGCAGGCAATTCATAATGCACACCTGGCAAGGCGGTAGACACCGATTCGTCGACAGTTACATTTACAAGGCGGTCTTGATCTGACAATCGTCCTGTAACACTAATCGGAATATGAACAACTGTTTCGGACGCTGTTAAAAAGAAAAAACGTACATTGATGCTATCGTTGGCTCGAGGGTTGAAACCTGTTGTGTTTGCTAATGTCGTAAAATAGACATCCGGTGCTTTCTCGAACAGCAAAAGCCCGTCCGGTTCGCAGGCTTTCAGAACGGTAATTGCAACGAATAGGATTGCTATTTTCTTAAATATGTTTGCTTTCATGGATTTGAATGTTTTGAGATTATCTCGTTCGTAGTTCGCTTAATGGTATGGGTAGTCGATAAGATTCGGGATTGATTTCGCGGTAGCCAGACATCGTATTTCCATCTGGAATGAAAAGAACATTGTTGCGCTTGAAGTAGAAAAACAACTGCCCTTCTCCCCAAAATTCTCTTGCGTATTCTTCGCGAATCGCACTTCGTAATAAGGCTGGATCGGTGAGATCCATTAACCCTCTATGGCGACGCACGCTGTTCAAATACATTAATCCAACTGCAGGATCTGGCTCAGATTCGGCAATGATATAATACAATTCGGATATGCGAATTAACGGTTGAAAATATCTAAAGGTTGTGTGCGTTGAGGGAGGAGCAAATTTGAAAAATGTTCTGTAATCCTTATCGCCTCCAGCCTCTAACCAAGTTGTATGAAAACGAAAATCATTTCCATCGTTATTAAATGTTGCTCTCAACCTTTCGTCAAAAGGGGCAAATTCAACCGAGCGCAATAAGGTAGGCGAGAAGAAGCGATTGTAATCAACGTACATATTTCTATTGTCAAGTCCGAAGATGACTTCTGTAGAAAAGACTCTGTCGGGATTGAACGGTGTGAGAATTCGTTCTTGCGGCAACCAATAAAACAATCGTCCGGCCGCTACCAAAGGTGCTTCAATCACAGCTCTTGCGGCTTCTAAAGCTCTTGGCTTGTTGCCTGCCCAAAGCCAAACTCTTGCTTGCAATGCTTTCACAGCATAAAAATTCATGCGATAATTGCGATTGAGAAAAAAGTTGTGAAGCGGATCCGCGGTTGTTGCTCTCACAATACCATCCGTGATAATCGGGTCATTCCGAAGAAACTCTTCTGCTTTGTAGAGGTCTGCTAATATTGAATCGAGAATTTGATTGGCTGGAAGAAGTGGAAGTACTTCTTCAGTTCGTCGATTGTTGTAAGGCATAACCAAATCGTTTGGATCTGCTAAAGATGGAATTGGCCCAAAAAGCCGCAAAAGGTCGAAATGAAGAAACGCTCGCAACGCATGAGCCTCGCCCAACAAAATGTTTCGACGTTCTTCGGGAATGGGTACATTTGCACGATGTACAATGCCAATAAATTCATTAACTGTGAGTATTTGTGCAAACATTTGTGTCCAAATTCGCTCAAAAGCCGCTTGCACTTCTCTTTCCTCATAACTATACGTTCCAAAATTACGGAAAGGGTGACTTGGATTTGATAGATTCCAGCGTTGTGCCAAAGCCTCCACTACTGTCCAAGTGAGCGTGGCGCCATAGAGTGAACTTGAAGCCATCGACATATAAATACCGTTGAGCATACTGTTGATAGCGAGTTCTGAGTTAAGAACCTGCTCTTCAATCAGCCTGTCGGTTGGATAAACATCCAAAAAACTGTCGCAAGCGGTGAACTTAAGCATGCACACAATAATGATTATTCCAGTGAATTTCTTTTTCATAGTTTGTTGGTGTTAGGTTAAAAAACAGCGTTGATTGCGATTGTGAAAATACTTGCTTCTGGGAAATTTATTCCACGTTCACGCCTGACATTACTTAATCGAAAAACTCCGCCTGTGCCTCCAGCCGTTGCATTGATATCCAGACGCTCCATTCTCAAATTGCGTAGCCAAGGATTTGTGTATCTATTGACACGCCACATAATACCGATGCTTTCGGCAGACAAAAAGTTTTCGGTTTGTATGAAACGCGACGACATTGGTGTTACATCCGTAAGTGATATGCCTCTAAATTGAGCCTCGTCGCCAGGTTGTCTCCAGCGGTCTGTTAAGGCTCGCCGATCTTGGTTGAATGCCACTTCGTTCATACTGATGTTTTCTACTTTGTTAAACAATGCACTGTTGAAGACTTCCTCACCTAAACTATAACGCATAACAACCGTAAGCGTAATCTGTCTAAACGTAAAGAAGCTACTGATTGTTCCTAATACAGCGGCCTCGCCCTTTCCGATAGCCACGATATCGGCAGGATTATAAACAAAGGTTGGTCTGCCATATCTATCTTGAAACACTTCTCTTCCCGTAGCCTGGTCTATACCCAAAGAACGCACAGCCCATAAGGTTCTCGGACTGTGTCCGTCCGTAAAACGACGCAAAACGCCACTTTCTTGCATGGCCTGATTCATGTTTTCAAGTTTGTCGCTAAACCCTCTGTATTCACCACGAAGCACAGTGCCCATAAGCCTTAAGCGCCAGTTTACATTTCGTTGACGGATGACGTGATACGTGCCCTCAAATTCAAAACCGCGATAATACAATTGTCCCAAGCTCATCGGAACTCTCGTTGTGCCCATAGATGGCGACTGGTCTACCGAAACGACCAATGGATTTGTACGTTTTTGATAAACTTCAAAACGACCAATAAAGCGGTAATCGAACAAGCCTATATCTAATGCTAAATTGCCTGTGGTGGTTTTTTGCCACTCTATGTAAGGATTTCCAAGCTGTGACAATAAAATTCCTGTACCGAATAGATTGCCTCCAGGCAAATACGTAAACGTTGATGAAGAAGCCACCATTCCAATGTTTTGATTGCCCGTTTGTCCAATCGTAGCACGAAGCCTCAAGCGACGAATCCAATTTATACCTCTCAAAAAGTCTTCCTCGTGCATATTCCAGCCTGTACCAACCGACCAAAAAGGTGTGAATCTTCTTGCGGATCCGAACACTGTAGAACCATCGTAGCGAAACGTTGCATCAAACAAATAACGCATGTTGTAAGAATAGTTTGCAGAAACCAAAAAATTGGCACGTCGTGTGACAGAACTTCGATGAAACGGTCTTCCCTCGCCATAACTAATCGCAAATGATGGTTCGCCAATAGAGCCGAATGGGAACCCTGTTGCTTCCCATCTCGAAAGATTCATGCTTTGGTGCCCAATTTCACCTCTAACATTGATGACATAATGATGTCTATGCACACGATTCATCCAAATATACATCAAATTCGCTACATAGCCAACATTCTCTTGTGTTGCGCTAATATATCTGCCTTGTAATTCGAAAGGCTGACCAGCAAATTGCGTGTGTTCTGGTGGAATAAACTGAACGGTGTTGACCGTTCCAGCGGTTATTTGAACCAAGCCTTCCAAAGTCATGCCTTGATGGAAATTCCAGCGTGCACGAAGTCGTTCGTCAATATTAATGCCTCGAGATTCGTGCCTGCTGTGTGGTAATGTAGCATTGTAGAGCGGATTTGCAACAGTAAACAACCGTTCCAAAGTTCGTCCCCACATGCCGCTTTGTGGATGATATCGCATACCATAAACGATGTCCAAATACCTTGTAACCTGTCCATCGGAATCTCGCATTCGGTAATAAGGATTCGTACGTACCCATTCGGCAAAATTTCCAAAAGGCGACTCTACAGCAGTAAAGCCAGAAATCCCTAAAAGATTAACAAAACTAAAATTTCCTCTGTTGAATGTTAAGTCGATATCGCCTGTCCACGAGTCGCGCGAAGAACCTATCATCACCCCTGGAGCATTGCGGTATGAAACGCCAACATTAATCATCAACTCTTCTGTTCCTCCGCTAATCCGTAAAGATTGACGATTGATAAAGGCTGTTCTTAACGGTTCTCTTAACCAATCAGAGTTTACGCCTCTTCGCACTTCCGCCAAACGTTGTGCATACATAGCATCTAATTGCGCTTGCGCGAGAACGGCGTCCATATTTGTCATTGGCCCTTGAAATGTATATCGTCCGGACAATAATTCGAACAATAATTTCTCTTCAGCATTCATCATATTATAGCTTCTGATATTTGGAACTTGTATCGACCAATCGCTTCCGTAAAACACTCTCATTCGTCCAGGAGCTCCTCTTACAGTTTCTACAACCACCACGCCATTGGCCGCTCTCGAACCATAAAACGCTGTAGAAGCAGCATCTTTCAAAACAGTAATAGATGCTACACGATTGGGATCTAAATCCACAATACGTTGCAATGTGGTTTCAAAACCATCCAAAATAAAAAGTGGCTGATTTGGATCAGAGCCAAAAATCTCACCGACTTCCGCAAAGTCGATGCTTGTTTGTCCACGTATTTCAATAGTCGGCATTGCATTCGGATCAGCACCTGCAGCAATGTTGTCTAAAACCAAAAAAGAAGGATCTAATGATCTCAAACTTTGAATAACATTTTGACTTCCGATTTGCCTCAACTCCGCTCCTGTAACGGTATTGAAAGATCCTGTAAAACTCTCTGCATCGCGCTCAAAAGTTCCAACAATAACAACTTGATCGAGCGTTAAGGCTTCGGGTTCCAAAACAATGGTGTAATTTGCCGTAGCAGTTAAAGGAATCGAGGTTGTTCTAAAGCCGACGAATGAGGCATGAAGCTCTTGTGTTGCTTGCGGAATTGTGATTGAGAAACGTCCGTCTATGCCAGTTACTGTACCTGTTGTAGTGCCTGGAATTGCTACGGTAACAAAGGGTAGCGGCTCTGAAAATTCGTCGACAACAACACCCGTAATCGTCCTTGTTTGTGTGCTCAACGGCGGATCCGTCGGAACAGGTGGCGCTTCTCGTTTTACAGATAACACAATGCTGTTTCCTTGCACCTGAAATTCAAGATCACTTCCTTGCAACATGAGATTCAGTGTGGCTTCTATCGTTCGCTCTGCTCGCGGCAAATTAATGAGCCTCGTTGCATCGGCTTCGCTCGGAAGCGCCAGCTGGAAATTTCCAGTCCGCCCTAAAGCAAACAACGCCTCTCTCAACGGCTCATTCGTAAAGCCGATAGTCACGGTTTGTGTGCGAATGTCGTCGCCCGTTTGTGCGTGAACAATATGCATCTGTACAAACATAGCGATGAGTACATAGCACAACTTTATCGGTGAAAATAAGTATGGTTTGGTAGTCTTGTAACGAGTCATATTAGTGTCGGCTTTTATAAGAGTTTGTTAGTGATTTATCGAATACGTTTTATCGTGTATGTGCCACTTTCGACAACTAAAATGGCTTGCTGCGTGGCACACAATAATTTCAACATTGTCGCTAAAGGCTCGCGACTATCCAGCATGGCATCAATTCGCATTGGTCTCAAATCGTCATCTTGAAACACAATGTTAGCGCCATGAATAGAAGCAAGTTCTTGCACAATATCATCAAAAGGCATATTTCTAAAAATCAAAAAGAGTGGTTGCAAAACGTCTAACCCTATCATACCAACATCCATGGATTCTTCTTGAAATATATCAAACTCAAGACCATAAGTAAATTGCTGATTTGCACCCAGAATAGTGAGTAATTCTTTGCCGTCTTCGATTCTCACTTCGCCCTCTACGACAGTAACAGTCATTGAGCTTTCGCCCGGTATGGCTGTGATTGAAAACGACGTTCCGAGAACGGTTGTTCTAACGCGTCCAGTGTGAATAACAAATGGCCTGTCGGGATTGTGACTAATATCAAAAAAGGCTTCTCCCTCAAGCATAATTTCTCGTGTGCTTCCGCTGAAATTATTTTTTTTGACCAATCGGCTACCGCTTTTTAGCATGACCGTACTACCGTCCGACAGCGTAACCATCGATGGCACATCTTGCGAATAAACCGTTACGACTTCTTCGCTCGGACTGTTCGTTTGTACAAATAAATAAGCACAAAGTCCCAACAAAGGAACAACCAAAACAGCCGCAGAACGGTATAGAAATTGCATGAACGACAATCGCTTGCTCGTCTTACGAGATTTCTCCGGAACTCCGCTCTCTTCCCAAAGCTGTTGCATCCATTTGGTGACGCTTTCATCTTCCTGCTCACTGCCAAGCAAAGAAATAATTTGGCGTAGCTCGTCCGTTGAGAGTTCTGCATTTGGATCACAAAATTTGTCAAAAAGGTCAAACAAGTTTTTTTCGGTTTTCATTGTAAAAAGATAATCTGTTAATTCGTTTATAGCCTGCTTACATATAGTTATACGAACGAACAAGACTTTTCCGTGACAGGAAAGGTTAAAAAAAACAAAAAAAATAAATCCGAAGCGTCAGGCCCTTAAAATAGAAAAAAGTACAATCAGCGGAAGCGCTACATTCCAAAGCTCTTTTCCAAGTTGTGTGCGAAGATAATTCAACGTTCGACGAATTTGAGTATCCACCGTATTCTCCGAAATATTGAGCCGTTTCGCAATTTCTTTGTAAGAAAGTTCTTGCTCGTAGCGTAATTTAAAAATTTCACGGCGGCGCTCAGGAACATTGCTCATCAACTTATCAATAAACAGCCTTAAGTCATTATCAACAAGCGAATCCGTTTCCTCACCAGCATTTTCGCCTGCTTTGAACTTGTTCACCAACTGCTTTTCCAGAAATAATTTGCGGACTTTTTGACGCAATGCATCAAGTGCGCTGTTTTTTGCAATCTTAAAAACATAGGCATCGGGCGAAAGTTCGTGATTGATTGTTGTCCGGTTTTCCCAAATCTTCACAAAAACAACTTGTAGCAACTCTTCTACATCCTCGTGCGAACGAAGTATTTTGTACAAGAAACCATAGATGCGCTTTTCGTAAATGTCGAAAAACTGACGAAATGCCTCATGGTTTCCTTGCTTTATCGCAGGAAATAATTCGTTTGGATTTTCATTCTGGTAAGGGGGATGTTGCATTTAGTTGTTTTTTAGTACTCGATTAGTTCTTGATTATTCTTGATAATAAACGCGTTTGACGCGTTGCGAAATTCCCGTCAGAATTTCATACGGAATGGTGTCGCATTTTTTTGCAATGTCTTGAATGGAGGTTTTATTGCCAAAGATTTCTACTTCGTCACCTTCCTGTGCGGAAACGCCCGTCAAATCTACCATACACATGTCCATGCAGATGCTTCCAATGA
>Ga0209755_10007969_pt1 | contig 11421 bp, 11 predicted proteins | sample TergutCo191P1_FD_187301 | JGI IMG/M metagenome (GOLD analysis project Ga0209755, IMG submission 187301) | Cornitermes sp. P1 segment gut microbial communities from Petit-Saut dam, French Guiana - Co191P1 (SPAdes) (version 2) | ecosystem: Host-associated > Arthropoda: Insects > Digestive system...
AAGGATTGCCGACTGGAAAATTGTGGGTCAGGTTTAGGGTCAAGCCGCATGGAGGAGACAGCAACATCCTTTGCATTTGCCCAAAACTCGGCAGGAAAAACCCATTTTCACGGTCGAAAAAAGTAAGTGCTGTTGCCCTGGCCCGCCGCTTTCTCCGCCTTGACGTCCCCCGCGCGCTTTCGTACAATCAGAGCTCTTGCGAAATTTCAATTTTGCAGGAGCTTCCGCTGAAAACGCCTTTTGCAAGCCTCCGGCGCGCAAGAGGTACAATTGCGCGGGGGGCGGGCGAAAACTGAACGGGAGCGGGAAATGGAAGCGCAGGTCGGCGTGATAATGGGCAGCGCCTCTGACTGGGACACGATGCGGCTCGCTTGCGCCGCGCTGGACGAGCTGGGCGTTCCCTACGAGAAAAAAATAGTGTCGGCGCACCGGACGCCGGATCTCATGTTCAAGTACGCGGAGGGGGCCGCCGGGCGCGGGCTCAAGGTGATAATCGCGGGCGCGGGAGGGGCGGCGCATCTGCCGGGCATGGTCGCCGCGAAAACCAGCCTGCCGGTGGTCGGCGTGCCGGTTCAGTCCAAGGCGCTTAACGGCCTTGACTCGCTCCTGTCAATCGCGCAGATGCCGGCGGGCGTGCCGGTCGCGACCGTCGCAATCGGGGCCGCCGGCGCGACGAACGCGGGGCTTCTGGCGGCGAGGATCCTCGGCGCGTTCGACGACGGCGTCCGCGCGCGTCTCGACGAAAGAAGGGCGGCGATGGAAAAATCCGTTTTGGAAAGCGAGCTTTAGATGACAATCATGCCATGCAAGACTATCGGGATTATCGGCGGCGGACAGCTCGGGCGCATGATGTGCCTGGCGGCGAAGGCGATGGGCTACCGCGTCGCGGTTCTCGACCCGACCCCGGGCTGCCCCTGCGCGCAGGTCGCGGACGTGGAGATCACGGCGGGCTACGGCGACATGGGCGCCATCGCGCGTCTCGCCGAGGCCAGCGACGTCGTTACTTACGAGTTCGAGAACATAGACGCGGAGGCGCTGGCCTTTCTTGAGAAGCGCGCGTATCTTCCGCAGGGGACGGTCGCGCTCAGGACGAGCCAGCACCGCGTGAGGGAAAAAACCGCGATTCGCGACATGGGAATTCCCGTGCCGGACTTCGCGCCGATAGCCGACGCGGAAGACCTCGCGCGAAAGGCGTTCTACCCGAGCGTGCTGAAGACCGCGACTGGCGGCTACGACGGGAAGGGCCAGGTCGTCCTGGAAACGAGCGGCGACCTTGAGGCGGCTGCGCGCGCGCTCGCGGCTGGCGAGTGCATCCTTGAAAAGCGAGTGCCCTTCGACATGGAAATTTCGGTGACGGTCGCGCGCTCCGTCGCTGGCGAAACCTCGGTGTTTCCCGTCGCGGAGAACGTCCACGTCGGCGGAATACTGCACACCACGGTCGCGCCCGCGCGCATTCCGGCGGGGCTTGAGGCGCGCGCCGTGGACGCGGCGCTTGAGATCGCGCGGGGCCTCGGCAGCGTCGGCGTTCTAGCGGTTGAGATGTTCGTCGTCGGGGGCGAGATTTACGTCAACGAGATCGCGCCGCGCCCTCACAACTCCGGGCACTACTCGATGGACGCCTGCGCGACCGGCCAGTTCGAGCAGCACGTCAGGGCCGTCTGCGGCCTCCCCCTCGGCGACGCGCGCCAGCTCGCGCCCGCGGTCATGGTCAACATCCTGGGCGAGCACATGGACTCAAACGACATGGGCAACCTCGCGCCCTACCTCCCGCTCCTGCGCGGCGGCAAGCTGCATCTGTACGGCAAGGCCGAGGCGAAGAAAGGGCGCAAGATGGGCCACGTTACCATGCTGGGCGACGTCGAGGAAAGTCTGCGCGCGATTGGCGCGACGGGGATTTGGGGCGCGCGCGGCTGAGCTAAGGATTCGCAAAAAGCGCTTTCCCGCAAACTAATGCCCGCCTGTTTGGCGCGGCGAAAGGCGGTTGCTTTTTTGCGCGCGGGCGGTTACCTTATTTACGAAGGAGATTGAAATGGGAAAAAGCAAAAACGCCGGCTTGTTGCTCGCGACCGTCCTTCTCTTTGTTGGATTGGGTTCCTGCCTTTCCACCCAGGCGACCGACGGCGCAGCCGGCGACGCGGCGGAAGGGCCTTTCTACCATAACCCCAGGAACAGCCTGGACTGGTGGGGCGTTTACGAAGGCGTAATCCCATCGGCGAGCGGGATGGGCATTGAAGTACGGCTCACGATAAACCGCGACTACACTTTCGAGCTTCGCTACGAATATATCGGCAGGGACTACAGCGCGGTCGCCTCGGGAACGTTCAGGTGGGACGACGCGGGGCGCGTGATCACGCTGGATGGTCAGCGCGGCTTTCCCCCGTTCTACCAAGTGGGCGAGGGCTTCCTGCGCCAGTTGGACATAGCGGGAAACCCGATCTACGGAAGCTGGGGCTTCCCTTCCGACGAGGAGCGCTACATACTGCGCATGGTTCGGTAGGCCCGCGATCCTTCGCGCGGGCGCCGCCTCTCCCGCGCGAAAATTCGCCTGTTGCGCTTTCCGAGCGCGCGCGCTATAATTGTCGGGCGAACGGCGGAAAAAAATCGTAACAGCCGCAACGCAAGGGATTAAACTGGCGCTGCTTAGCCGCGTCTGCCGCAACGTTCCGAGCTATCGCTCGGGGGAGCGGGCGCGAAGGGGGCCGCCGGTTCCGCTGCTTTGCTCAGCGGTTCCCAAGCCGAGGGAGGTCTTTCAGCTATGGGTTTCATCAAGAACATGAAGGTAAGGGCGAAGCTGTTTTTGGGCTTTTGCCTGGTGCTGGGCATAACGGTTTTTGTCTCGGTCTTTGCCATCGTCAACATCGACTCGATCAACACGAACTACGGCCTCATGCAGGATTTCCCGTCCGCGAGATACGACACCTTGAACTACCTCGCCACCGAAATCATGAACCTCAGGCGCCTTGTCACGGCAATGGCCTTCCGCCTTGGCGACATGATATCGCTTAACGACCTGCGAACCGAGGGCGTAATTGCCAGGAACAATCTGGACCTGCTCGTAAGCATTTACCAAGGCAGCCTGCAGGCGGATATTTTGATCGACCCTGCCAGGCGGATAGAGCTGATGACGGAATCAACCGACCTGAGGGGCTTGCTGCACCAGTACTTCGACGACGTCCTGCAAGGAATGTTCGTCGCCGCCAGGGACGGCACCGTCGGCGACGCGGCGAGCAGGGCGCGCATCGACGCCTACCTTGATCTCGGGGGGGAGATATACGAGCTTATAAACGCGGCGTTCGACACGCTCAGGGACGGGGCGCAGATAACCATGTACAACCGCTACAGGGAGATACAGGCCGCCGCCGCGACGACTATGGCAGTGATGATCGTTTTGACAGTTTCTGGCGTGGTTTTGGGCCTTTTGATCGCTATGGTGATCTCCGGCATGGTGACAAAACCGGTGGTCCTTTTGACAAAGGCGCTTGGCGACGTCGCGAGCGGGAATCTGACGAACAGGCTTCCCGACCAAGGCGACGACGAGATAGGCCAGGCTTCCCGATCCTACAACCTTTCCATGGAAGAGTTCAGCAAGATGATCGTTTCGATCAAAAACAAGGCTCTCATGCTGTCCGAGATCGGCAACAACCTCGCCAGCAACATGACGGAGACGGCCTCAGCCATGAACCAGATCACGGCGAACATCCAAAGCATCAAGGGCCGCGTGCTGAACCAGAGCGCCAGCGTTACCGAGACCAACGCGACGATGGAGCAGGTTACGGTCAACATCAACAAGCTGAGCGGGCAGGTTGACAACCAGACCGGCGCGGTGTCCCAGGCGTCGTCCGCGATTGAGGAAATGATCGCCAACATCCAGTCCGTCACCGCGACCCTGACGAAAAACGTAGAGAACGTGCAGGCGCTGCAAGAGTCGTCCGAGACTGGCAGGTCCAGCTTGCAGGAAGTCGCGACGGACATCCAGGAAATCGCGCGCGAGTCCGAGGGGCTTCTCGAGATCAACGCGGTCATGGAAAACATAGCGAGCCAGACGAACCTGTTGTCGATGAACGCCGCGATCGAGGCCGCGCACGCCGGCGAGTCCGGCCGGGGCTTCGCGGTTGTCGCGGACGAGATACGCAAGCTGGCGGAAAGCTCCAGCGAGCAGTCGAAGACCATCGGCGCGGTGCTGAAGAAGATCAAGGAGTCGATTGACAAGATCACGCGCTCCACGGACAACGTGCTGAACAAGTTCGAGGCGATTGACCAGGGCGTGAGAACCGTCGCGGAGCAGGAGGAGATTATCCGCCGCGCGATGGAGGAGCAGGGCCACGGAAGCCGGCAGGTTCTCAGCGCGTCCGGGCAGGTCGGCGAGATAACCGGGCAGGTGCGCGGCAGCTCGATCGAGATGCTCGAGGGCAGCAAGGAAGTGATCCAGGAAAGCAAGAACCTCGAGCGGGCGACGCAAGAAATCACCAACGGCATAAACGAGATGGCCGTGGGCGCCGAGCAGGTGAACCAGGCCGTGAACACGGTGAACGAGCTTAGCAGCAGGACGCAGGAAAACATTTCCAGCCTGGCGCAGTCGGTCTCGCGGTTTAAGGTTTAGGCTTGGGGCGGTTTGCCAGAAGCAGCGCATGTCCGCATATCCTTTTTTAAGGCCATGTTGTCGTATCTCCCGCAAACCCAGCCAGCCAGCTCGTAATTGCAGATTCTTGCAGTCAGGCTGAAGCGTTTCCTGCGACTCCAGTATCGTTCGGCGGGTATGCGAAAGCGCTTCACAAGCCCTGTCGCGTACTTGTTGCGAGCCCGTGCGCTGGAAAGCTACGGAACGGCGGCATGGGAAAATTGCAATGGCAGAAAAGCCGCGGCGCGAACTTGTCAAGGGTTTTCGCCGCGGCTTTTTCGCCGATACGCGTGCAGCCCCGCCCGCAAATGCCGACAATAAAAGCATGGCGCTTTCCATCGCGAGAGACGATCTGTGCTCGTATCTGACGCTCTACCACTCGCTGGACAACTTCGGCAGGCAATCCGGCGAATCAGGCGTCATGAGCGTTTTCGCGCGGCTCGGTTCAGTCCAGTACGACCCGCTGAACGTGGTCGGGCGCAATCCGAGCCTGGTCTTGCAGTCCAGGGTGGGCGGATACGCCGCGGATATTCTTGACAAGCTGCTTTACAAAGACAGGGTTCTTGTTGACGGATGGGACAAGGAGATGTCAATCTACGCAGCCGCGGACTGGCAGCGCTTCGGCAGAATTAGAGCGCGCAGAGGGGAAGCGTACAAAAGCGTTTTGGCGTGGCGCGGTCAGACGGAAATTTTGTCGCACGTGGAACGGGCAATGGAAGAAATCAGAAGCCGCGGTCCCCTCGCGTCGAAGGACATCGATTCCGGGCGATGCAGTTTCTCCAGTTGGGGTCACAAGAAAATATCCGGCGCCGCGCTCGACTACCTGTTTTCCGTCGGGAGGCTGGGCGTTCATGGCAAGAAAAACGCGATAAAAACATACGACGCGATCGAGAACCTGCTGCCGAAAGACGCGCTTGGCGCGGAAGACCCGTTCGCGGATGACGCGGAATTTTGCGAATGGTACGTCGCGAGAAGGATCGGAAGCATCGGCGCGCACTGGCTGAGGAGCGGGCTTGGCTGGAACGGGTATTTCATAAACGACAAGAAACTGCGAGCCGAAACGTTCGACGCGCTCGCAAGGAAAGGGCTGATCGTGAAAGCGCGGGTTCCGGAAATCAACGAAGACTTTTACATGCGCCAGCAGGACGTTGCGCTGCTGCGCGAAAAGCCGGATTACGACAACTGCGTTCGCTTCCTGGCGCCTCTCGACAACATGCTGTGGGACAGGCTGATGGCGCATAAGCTTTTCGGCTTCCGGTACACCTGGGAAGTGTACGTGCCGGCGGAAAAAAGAAAGTACGGCTATTACGTGCTGCCGGCGCTGTACCAAAACAGGCTGGTCGCGCGGATGGAGCCGCAGAAGCATGACGCGGGCATGCCGCTTTCGGTGAAGAACTGGTGGTGGGAGCCCGGAACGGCGGTGACCGGCAGGATAAAGCAGGCGGTGAAAAACGGCTTGAACGCGTTCGCGCGGTATCTGCGCGCGGACGGGATTGACAAAAAATCGCTGGAAAAAGTGTTTTGACGCGCGGGCGCAAGGCTGGAAGGCTGCGCGCCGCCGCTCCTTCCGCGCGCTTTCCCGAAAATCCGCGGGAGGGCGGCGCCGAGCCCGCCCGTTCCCCAGTTCACTATTGCCGCATTTTGTGGTATACTATATGCAATGGACAAGTCAAGAAGTTTCGCGGTTGGTCAAAAGGTCGTCTACCCCAGCCAGGGGGTCGGCATCATCAAGGCTATCGAGCAAAGGAAATTCAACGATGCCGAGATGCCCTATTATGTGGTTTATATCGAAGCGTCGGACATGACGATCATGACGCCCATCGAGAAGGCGGAGGAGCTTGGCATCCGCGCGACCGTCAGCAAGGAAGACGCTATGGGCGCGCTGGCGCTTATGAGCGAAAAGTTCGAGCCCAACCCGTCGGACTGGAAGCTTCGCTATCAGATGAACCTCGACCTCCTGAAGAAGGGGAGCATACAGGACATCGCGAAGATCGTCCGCTCGCTCTACAACAGGAGCAAGGTCAAGGAACTGCCGATTCTCGAAAAGAAACTGTACGATTCCGCGCAGGCGCTGCTGGAAGACGAGCTTTCCATTTCGCTGAACAAATCGAAGAAAGACGTGGCGGAAGTGATCCACGAGCGCCTTGAGGCGCTGGAAGAATGAAGCGCGCGTGAGGCGCGGCTGATGGGCGCGGCTTTTTTCCCCGAAGGCGCCGGCTTGGCGGAGGACGCCGCCGTCGCGGTCGTTATTTGCGCGGCGGGAAGCTCCGCGCGGATGCGCGACGCTGGCGCGAAGAAGGAATACCGCGCGATGCCGGGCGACGCTGGCGGTCTTACGGTGCTGGGCGCGGCGTTTCGCGCGTTCGCCGCCCTTCCTGAAATCCAAAAAATCGTTATCGCGGTTCCGGACGACCCCGCGACGGGGGAAGCCGCCGCGCGGGACGCGATCGGGCGCGCGGAGCTTGACGCGCAAGGCACGCGGGCGGTTTTCGTCGCGGGCGGCAAGACGCGGCGCGAGTCCGTTTTCAACGCCCTTAGCGCTCTTTCCGGGATTTTTCCCGCCGAGCCCGGCGCGCGCGGCTACGCGCTGATCCACGACGGCGCGCGCCCGTGGGTCGCGCGGGATTTTATCAGGCGCGTTATCGCGAACGTGAGGAAGCGCCAGGCGGTCGTTCCGCTGCTGCCGTTGACGGACACGCCCAAGGTGACTACCCTGCCGATGGGCGATTTTTTTTGCGAAAGCGCCGACGAAAATATCGGCGAAAATATTTGCGTCAAAACGCACCTCAAGCGCGCCTTCGTCGGCGCCGCGCAAACGCCGCAAGCGTTCGCGTTCCCGGACATTCTCGACCTGCACAGGCTCGCCGCGCAGCGCGCGCAGGTTGAGGGGATCGAGTTCACCGACGACGCGGAAATCTGGGGCGAGTTTCGCGGTCCCGTCGCGGCGATCCCGGGCGATCCGCGAAACCGGAAGATCACTTTCCCGGAGGATCTCGAATGACTCGAATCGGTCTTGGCAAGGACTCGCACCGGCTCGCGCAGGGGCGCAGGTTTTTGCTCGCGGGGGTGGAGCTTCCCGCGGCGCGCGGCGAGCTCGGGCATTCGGACGGCGACGTGCTGGCTCACGCCGTCTGCGACGCGCTTCTCGGCGCCGCGGCGCTGGGCGACATCGGCGAGCTTTTCCCGCCTTCGGATCCAAAATGGAAAGACGCGGATTCCATGTCGCTTCTGCGCGCGGTTTTCGCGATGGTGAAAGGCTCAGGCTGGCGGCTTGGCAACCTCGACTGCGTAGTGGTTTGCGAGGAGCCGAAAGTCCTTCCGTTCCGCGCAGAGATCCGCCGCAGCCTTGCGCAGGCGCTTGAAACATCCATTGACAATATTTTCGTGAAGGGCAAAACCGCGGAAGGCTTGGGAGCGGTGGGAAGGGGCGAGGCTGTCGAAGCCATCGCCGTCTGCCTGCTGGAAGGAGAACGGTCATGAAAAAAAACGACGGCAAGGCGCAGCCGGCATGGGACGCGATACACCTCGCGCTCGAGCGTTGGCGTGAAAGCCTGCAAGGCGAGGCGGACGGCGCGCTGGCGGAGCCTTCCGTGACGACGATCGCGGAGCGCTACCGCAACGATCCGTGGGCGGTTTTGGTGTCAACGATTCTAAGCCTGCGCACCAAGGACAAAGTGACGCTGGAAGCCTCGAAGCGGCTGCTCGAAAAGGCGCCCGGTCCCGCGCAGCTTGCCGAGCTGCGCGAGGAGGACGTCGCGCAGCTCATCTACCCCGCGGGCTTTTACCGGAACAAGGCTGCGAGCCTGAAAAAAATCGCCGCGATCCTTTTGGAAAAACACGGCGGCAATGTTCCCGCGGACATGGACGCGCTTCTCGCGCTGCCAGGCGCGGGGCGCAAGACCGCCAACCTCGTGCTGATCGAAGCCTTCGATCTTCCGGCAATCTGCGTTGACATTCACGTCCACCGCATATCGAACCGCTGCGGCTGGCTTGCCAGCAAAGCCCCTGACGACACCGAAAAGATCCTGCGCGAGATTTTGCCGCGGGAATACTGGAAGGGACTGAACGCGCTGCTTGTGCTTTACGGGCAGAATCTTTGCCGCCCGGTGAGTCCATTCTGCTCGCGCTGCGTTATCGCCGAGCATTGCGCCCAGGTCGGGGTCGCGCGCGGGAGATAGGGCTTGGCGCGCAAGCCTGGCAGGAGAATTTCTATCCGTGAAAAAAGGCGCAGCTAATGAAAACAGGCATGAACGCAAAGCCGGATGGCTCTTGGGTGGAATGTCGGCATTTACGCTGGTTTTTCTGCTCATATTGTTTGTGCCAAACCCTGCCGGCTTCATTTTTTGGATTGGGTTCAACGAAACCGCAAGGGAGATTCCGCTTGCTTGGGTTTTGGCAACAGCGGTTGCAATAGCGTATATCGCCTATACAGCCTTTGGAATCCCAACGGTTCGCCAAAATCTTTTCAGGCTCAACCTCCTGAAAGCTGCTGGCATTTTTTCGGCTTTTACCAGCGGGATGATTGAAGAAATCGTTTTCAGGCGAATGCTGATGGACTGGCTCCATTCCAATGACATAGGCATTGTCTTGCAGGTTGCGCTTTCGGGCATCGCCTTTGGCATGACACATTTTGTGTGGGCAATCTTTGGAAAAAATTGGCGAGTCGGAGTGGGAGCAGTCATGCCCACCACGGCGTTAGGGCTGCTGCTTGCCGTCGTTTATATTGTTGCAGGGCGAAATGTCCTGCCCGCAATTATGGCGCATACATTGATAAACCTGTTCATCGAACCTTGGCTGATATTACATGCCGTCAAGGAAAAGAAGTGGTAACGCGGCGGTCGGAAAGCTCTTGCAAAATTAAAGTTTCGCAAGAACTCTATTTGGGAACCGCTGGTTCCGATATTTATTCAGCGGTTCTAGAGGTGTGTTGCAGATTGCATGATGCCCTCTAACGTGACGACGGGAGCAAAGGGAAAGAAGCGGGGGATAACAGGCTTAGGCCGCCAGGCTCCGGAAGCGTGCCAGAAATTCCCTGTTTCTTGTTTATCTGCCCCGCAGCGGTCTTGCGCGCGCCTCGTTGGAGAATTCCCCGACATGGTGGGTCAGAGACTCATCAAGCAGATGACCAGCGCCGCGATGGCTGTAGGCTGCCACGCGAAAGAAATAAAGCGAGCCGTTCTGTAGCCCCTCGATGACGACCTCGTTGCGCATCCCCACGCTTATGGGCGAGGGACCAAGCGACGAGCCTTCGCCGAAGAACTCGTCGTCCGCGGTTCCGAAGAAGACCAAGTAGCCCTGCGTATGCGGGTTAGGGCTGTGGCGCCACGAAAGGCGCACCGCGCCGTCCATCGGGACTGCCGCTAGGCGGGACGGCGGCAGGGGCGGCTCGTCGCGCAGGAAAACGACGCTCAGCTCCTCCAGGAAGGGAGTCGCCTCGCCTCTTGCGCAGGGGTAAAAGTCAACAGCGATCTGCACGTAGCGCCCGACGACATAGCCCGGCACGCGCTGACCAGGCGTTACGGGCACCCAGGGGGAGTCCCAGCGGAAAGGATTGTTCGACGCGCGCACGAAAAACTGCATCTCCGAGTAGTCCGCGAAGCGGAAATCGCCGCCGCGCCTGAACTCGCCCACGGAGCTGGAGCCGCGCGCGCTGCCACCGGAGGCTTCCAGCGCTAGCACGCGGTTCTGCCCCGCGCCAAGATCGATGGCCCGCGTCTCTATCCTCCCGCCAGCAAGCGGGTACCTGCGCGGCACCGCGTCCTGGGCGAGACCGCCGGATATGCGGAACTCGTCCATTATGCCCGAGAAAGCGCCTCCGAGAACGAAGCTGCCGCCCTCCCCGATCAGCGGCGTGTAAACCTCTCCGCCCTCGCGCCCAGTGGAAGTGGCGTAGACTATCGCCTCCGGCCTGCCGTTCACGAGGTATTCGATCATGCCAGTGTCCGCGTCGAAGCGCACGAGGTGATGGCTCCAGGTTCTGGGAACCAGCGGCGTCACGCCGGAAAAGGCCACGTCTATACTTCGCGCGCGGTCTGGCGAGGAGAAAAAGCCGGAAAAAGACCAATCCAGCCTGTTCCTGGACGACGTGACCGCTATGCGCTGGAAGCCAGCGCCGGCAAGCGCGCTTTGGCCTGGGCGCATGGCGATCCATTGCAGTATCTGCTCGCCGTTTTCCATAGCCAGCGGATGCAGCCAAAACTCAAGCGCGAAGTCACGGACGCTGTTGTTCGCCGCAAACAGCGCCGAGGGGGACTGCGGCTCGACCACCAGCGCCGCGCCTGCGGCCTGGCCCCCTGGAAGCCTGCCCTGGAAGGACGCCGCAGCAGCCGCAGGGGAACCGCCCGAGAAAAACGCCGCCCCCTCGCCGGAGCGCGCAAGCCTTCGATCCACCGCCTCCAGCAGCGGTCCTGCGGAAACCCTGTAGCGCCCCGCCGCGTCCCTGAAGCGCGAAGGGTCGCCCTCGTCGAACGAAAGCACAAGATCCGCGGTAAGCCCATGCCCTGGCGCGAAGGCGCGCGCAGAGGACAGAAGCAGCACGGGAACAGGGCGCACCATGTCCGCGCGCGAAAGGCCCGACCTGTGGTCAGCCATCCCCCAAATCTCCTCCCCCGAAAAGGTCAGGGTGCGCTCCTCGATCGCGAAGAGGGCACCTGAAGCCGGAAGGAGAAGGCATAAAGCAGCCAAAAAACACGCCTTGTTTCTCATGTGCATGACTCACTTGATTATCGGCATAAAGCCAGGGGAAGTAAAGGCGAGCTTCGCCAGCGCAATTCGGAAGCTTGCCGCAAGGACGCGGGATTGAG
>Ga0209755_10007970_pt1 | contig 11421 bp, 6 predicted proteins | sample TergutCo191P1_FD_187301 | JGI IMG/M metagenome (GOLD analysis project Ga0209755, IMG submission 187301) | Cornitermes sp. P1 segment gut microbial communities from Petit-Saut dam, French Guiana - Co191P1 (SPAdes) (version 2) | ecosystem: Host-associated > Arthropoda: Insects > Digestive system >...
AAATTCTTGAGGGTATTAATAAAATTACAGAAATTACCAGTCATGTAAAAAGCGGTTCGGATGAAATGCTTGGCGGCGCAAAAGAAGTAATAGATGAAAGCGCTAACCTTGCGTCTGTTAATCAGGAAATAACCTCAAGCATGAAAGAAATGGCTTCAGGAGCGGATCAGATCACTTCGGTAATAGACCACGTTAAAAAGATGAGCGATAAAAACCGCGAAAATATTACTTCGCTTGGAAACGAAGTATCGCGTTTTAAAGTGGATTAAAACCATGTTTTGTTGAAATAAACCCACTAGACACTATTTTACCAAAAGAATAAAATGTATTTGATAGAGAAAATAAATGCAAATTACTGAGCTTGTGGCCGAACTGGTTCTCCAGGTTGGTATTATTTTATTTGCGGTCCGCATGTTTGGACAACTTGCAAAGAAGATTGGGATACCTTCGGTGCTGGGTGAACTGTTGGCGGGCGTTTTAATCGGTCCTTATGCTCTTGGCGGCATAGTGCTTCCGGGTCTTCCTCACGGCGTTTTTCCTCTGGCGTTAAATTCCGGGCTTGCAGTAAGCGTCGAATTATATTCATTCGCCACTGTCGCTTCGATAGTTCTGCTATTTGCTTCCGGTCTTGAAACTAATCTAAGTTTATTTCTTCGTTATTCAATCGCAGGCGGTATAATCGGCATCTCAGGCGCTCTTCTGTCTTTTGCGACGGGAACCTTATGCGGCGTGATTATGTTTAATTCAACTTTTTTAGATCCGAAATGTTTGTTTTTGGGCGTAATCGCGACAACTACTTCGGTTGGTATCAGCGCGAGAATTTTATCGGAAAGGAAAAAAATCGATTCGCCGGAAGGCGTTACAATGTTAACCGCCGCGGTTTTTGACGACGTTATATGGATTATTTTGCTTGCCGTTGTTCTTGGTATTGTTTCAATCCTTGGAGGAAACGCGGCGGGCAGCCTTTCTGTTCAGGTTATTCTTATGATGGCGCTAAAAGTTTTCGGCATCTGGCTTGGAGTTACGGCGCTTTTACTGCTTTGTTCAAAAGCGATCGCCGGCTTTTTAAAGATTTTTAAAAGCAGCCTGGATTTTTCGGTTCTTTCTCTTGGGTTTGCGTTGACCCTTGCGGGCATTCTTGAAAAGCAAGGACTGGCTTTGATCATCGGCGCGTATGTTGCCGGGCTTTCGCTTTCAAAAACCGACATCGCAGCTGTTATACAGGAACGTATCCGCCCGTTATATGAATTTTTTGTGCCGATGTTTTTCGCGGTTATGGGCATGATGGTCAATGTCCGCGAAATAATTTCGCCGCCTGTTTTAATTTTCGGCGCGGTTTATACATTGGCTGTTATCCTTTCAAAAGTGATCGGCGCAGGCGGTCCCGCTCTGCTTCTTGGATTCAACCGCATTGGCGCGATTCGGATAGGTTCAGGAATGATTCCCCGCGGTGAAGGCGCGCTCATTACCTGCGGTATCGGACTTGCCACAGGCGCTCTTGATAACCAGATTTTTTCCGCCGCGGTTTTTATGATCTTTCTTACCATCGTTGTTTCTCCTTCGCTCCTCGGCGTCATGCTTAAAATCCAAAAACAGGGAACAAGAAAACCGGAAAACCATGACGACAGTATTCATGAAGTTTGGGATTTCGGCACAAAAGAAATCGCGGATCTTGTAATGGATACCCTCTTAAACGAATTACGCACCGAAGGTTTCTTTGTTCAAACCATGAATATAGACGAAGGTATTTCAAAAGCTCATAAAGACGATATCGCGCTTTTTATTACCGAAGAAGAAAATAGAATTACCGTAACAACGTCAAAAAAAGATATGCCGTTTGTTAAAAATGAAATCTACGAAGTCATTCTGGATCTTTCACATACAATAGAAAAATTAATCAATTCAATTGAACCTGAAGAAATGAAAAGAGATCTTTTCGATACTGACGCCCGCACCACAAAAGATATTCTGGCTCTTATTGATCCTGAATGTTTTAAAATGGAATTAAATGGCGAAACAAAGGAAGAGATAATTACAGAACTTGTAGATTTGCTTGCGGTTATAGACCCCCTGATGGATCGCAATCAGGTTTTAGCGGACGTACTTGAACGCGAAAACACCATGAGCACCGGCATGAATCACGGCATTGCACTGCCGCACGGGAAGACCGACGGAATTTCCTACACTGCCGTTGCCGCCGGAATTAAAAAGTCAGGCGTAAATTTTGAATCGATGGACGGACAGCTCTCACGCCTCTTTGTTCTTATAGTTTCGCCAAAAAAAGCCTGCGGAATGCATGTGCAATTCCTCGCGGCAATTGGTTCGATATTAAGCGATGATGCCATGCGGGACGCGATTATTAACGCTGAATCTCCTCAGGATGCCGTGGAGATTTTCAGAAAAAGAAAACTTTAATCATTATTCTATAATTATTAATTTCATGTTAGAATAACGTATGGCTGTAAAAGTAACGTCTTTACAGGACTGGGATATAAAAAAAATTACAGACGAGGTGGGACAACCCGACATAAAGGCGGTTGTCTATTTCTTTTCACCGTCTCTTGAAGAAAAAAAAATCCATAAAGCAATCGCGGGAGCTTTTCCCGGCGCCGTATGCGTCGGAGCTTCAATGCACGGCGGCTGGTCAAGCGGCGGCGCAATTAGATACGGCATTACAATCATGTCTCTTTCCTCTGATGAAGCCGCGGATGTTTATGTTTCGTTTCAGGAAGGCGTTAAAAGAGATCCGATTTTAGCGGCTCATCTTGCGATTTCCGAGTTAAGGTATAAAACCGCAGGGCAGAATGTCAACCCTGATGAATATCTTGGCTTGATTTTTTTTGACGGTCTTTGCCTTGGCGAATTGATAATGAAAGAGTTCTCCATGGAGAAAGGGCTTAACATGGCTTTTGTCGGCGGCGCCGCCGCGGATGAAATGACCTTTACCAAAACTTTCGTTTCCGCAGGCGACAGAATTTCCAGCGACGGACTTGTCGCCGTTGTTCTGAGGATGAAGATACCTTTTTTCTTTAACCATTATGTTCACTATATGCCCACCAATACTTCTTTCACGATTAACCACGTGGAGATAATGCAGAGGATCGCGTGGGAAATTGACGGAGAGCCTGCCGCTGAAATTTACGCAAGGTATGTAGGCGTCAACAGCGTAAGTGAACTGACTCTGGAAGTATTTGCGCGTAACCCGCTCGGGCTTGTTTTGGGAGACAGCGTTTATCTTCGCAGTCCCAACGCTGTAGTAAACGGCAAAGGTCTTCAATTTTATTGCTACATAGAAGCCGGAACAAAAGTGTATCTGTTAAAACAGGGAGACATTATCGCCAATGCGCAGAACAGCATTACAGGAGCGGAACAGTTTTTACCCGGCATTCAGGGCTGTCTGCTTTTTAACTGCATTCAACGCTATCTGGAACTTGAAGAGCGCAATATTATCGACAGGTTTAACAATGTGTTTAACAAGTATCCGATGATTGGGTTTAACACTTACGGAGAAGAACTTTTTACCCATCATAACCAGACATTAACGGCTGTGTTTTTCGGAACATCGCCTGAACAGGGAATGACAGACCCCTATAAAACAAAACGCCTGTTTCATTATACGGACAACAAACTTAAATCGCTTGTTTTTGATATTGTAAGCCGAAGCGAACTTTTAAACATTACGATTTCATATTTAAAAAAAAGCATGGATACTCTTCTGATGCAGCGCGCGCAGACAGATGACGCCGCTCATGTAAACTACGAAACCATCCGCAAAAATCTGGACGCCATGATTGAACAGTCAAATATTTCCAAGGTGGACATCGAAAAGATGCTGATCGTTTATCAGAATAATGTGGAAAAAACAGGCGAATATGTTTTTAACATTGTAGACGAAATAAGATCGCAGAATAACCGCCTTGTAGAACTCCGCGAAGAAGCAGAAATAGCAAACAAGACAAAGAGCAGTTTCCTCGCAAGCATGAGCCATGAAATCCGAACGCCGATGAACGCCATAACAGGAATGGCGGAGCTTCTTTTACGAAGCGATCTTGGCGATGAAGCCAGAAGCTACGCGCAGGACATTAAACAGGCCGGTAATAATCTTATTTCAATCATCAATGACATTCTTGACTTTTCAAAGATTGAAGCAGGTAAAATGGAAATTGTTCCCGTTACATATCTGCTCTCTTCTCTTATCAACGACACTGTAAATATTATCCGCACGCGGTTAAAAGATAAACCAATCCGCTTTTTTACAAACATTGACGGACAGATACCGAACAAATTGTACGGCGACGAAGTCCGCATCCGCCAGATACTTATTAATCTGCTTTCCAACGCGGCGAAGTTTACTGAAAGGGGGCATATCAGTTTATCAATTACAATGCGGCAGCGAAAAGGAAATAGAATCTGGCTGGATTTTTCCGTCACTGACACCGGCAAGGGAATTAAACCCGAAGATCAGAAAAAACTTTTTGGCGAATTTGTTCAGGTGGATTTAAAAAGAAACCGCAATGTCGAAGGTACGGGGCTTGGGCTTGCGATCACAAGACGGCTGTGTTTGATCATGGACGGAGACATCAGCGTGGACAGCGAAGAAGGAAGCGGCAGCGTTTTCAACGTTACCATTCCTCAGATTGTCGATTCAGCGGAACCTTTTGCCGCCGTTGATAACGCCGCGAAAAAAAAGGTGCTCGTTTTTGAAGGAAGAATTATTTACGCAAAATCGGTATGCTGGTCTTTAAGGAATCTCGGCGTTCCGTATGTCATGGTTACCAATATCGAAGATTTTACAAAAGCGCTGTTCAGTGAAAAATGGTCGCTCATACTTTCAGGATACGGCATTCACGACAAAATTAAAAAGGCGATGAAAAAACCCGCCTCGTCGTTTATCGAAGGGAAAAAGCCGCCTCTTGCCCTGATGATTGAATGGGGAACAGAAGCTCTTATTCCCGACGTGCGTTTTGTTTCTCTGCCGATACAGTCAATATCGATCGCGAATATTTTAAACGGCAAGGATGAAAACAAGACGTCAGCCGACGGTTCAGTTTCTTCCGGCATCGTCCGCTATTCGTTCCCGGACGCGCGCGTTCTTGTTGTAGATGATATACCGACAAATTTAAAAGTAACTGAAGGACTTTTGGCTCCATATCATATTAAAGTTGACTCCTGCCTCAGCGGGCTGAAAGCGATCGAAATGGTTAAAAACAAAGATTACGATATTGTTTTTATGGATCACATGATGCCGGAAATGGACGGAGTTGAAGCGGCAGCTATTATCCGCGATTTGGAAAAAGACAGACAGATTGACAGCGCGGATCTAACCGCAGGCGGAAATAAAAATAGAATGCCTATAGTCGCTTTAACGGCGAACGCGGTTTTCGGCGTGCGCGAGATGTTTATAGAAAAAGGTTTTGACGATTTTCTCGCGAAGCCGATAGATGTAACCGCGTTAGATGAAATAATTATTAAATGGATAACGAAAGAAAAAAGGGAACAAGCGGTTGTGACTAAAAAAGAAAAAAGAAAAAAATCCGGCATCCCTGTTATAAACGGAATAGACGCGCAAAGGGGCATAAGTCTTACCGGCGGCACGGAGGCGGGGTATCTTTCCGTATTGTCCACATTTAACAAGGACGCGCATGAAAGGCTTAAGCAGCTTAGAAGCGCTCTGGATAAAGATAATCAGCATTTATTTATCACACATGTTCACGCGTTAAAGAGCGCTGCAGGCGCAATCGGAGCTGTGGAATTATCCACGGACGCGGCGTACTTGGAAGAAGCCGGCAAGGAAGGCGACTGGGCTTTTATTAACGGAAACCTTGACAGGTTTTTGGAACGCCTCTGTGAATTAACGGAAGATATCGCATCCGTTCTGGAACCAAAGTTTCCTGCGGATAAAAGAATTTCCTCAGGCGGTAAATCAATTAAAGTATCAAACAACAGCGAAAAATTATTTACTCTGCTTGAAAATTTGAAGAAGGCTTTAGAATCAAATAACGCCGAAGAAATTGATCGCACATTAAGCGAGATTAACAATCAATCTTTAGATGAAAAAACAAATGAAATTATGGATCGAATTTCCGATGACATACTTATAACCGAGTTTGACAGCGCAATTAAAACAATAAAAGAGACGCTTAGCGGCAAGGTATAGGCTTTGTGGACATCCGCCGGTAATTGAGGTACAATGAACCATGCAGGGCGAAAAAGCGTTAATTATAATGGTAGATGATAACCCCGCGAATCTGCGAATAGGTAAAAATATTTTATCGCAGAAATATACAGTCGCTACCGCTCCTTCAGCAGAAAAACTTTTTACGCTTTTAGAAAATAATATACCGGATGTAATTCTTTTGGATGTCGATATGCCGGACGTTGACGGCTATCAGGCTATAAAAATGTTAAAAACAAAACCGGAGACCACGGGTATTCCCGTTATTTTTCTTACGGCGCGCACCGAATCTGACGCAGAGTTAACCGCGCTTTCGCTTGGAGCTGTGGATTATATCGCAAAACCTATTCAGCCTGCGCTGCTTCTTAAACGCATCGAACTTCATCTGCTTGTAGAGCAGCAGCGAAAAACGCTGGAGCAGCAGGCGCAGGAGCTTAAATATTTTAACGAGAATCTTCAGAAGATGGTTGATGAAAAAACAAAAAGTATTTTATCGCTCCAGAACGCTCTTTTAAAAACAATGGCGGAACTGGTTGAATACCGCGACGATATTACAGGCAGACACATTGAGCGCACCCAAAAAGGACTTAGAATTCTTTTAAATGAAATAATCGCTTGCGGCGTTTATCAGGATGAAACAAAGGATTGGGATGTAGAGCTTCTAATTCAATCATGCCAGCTTCATGATGTTGGAAAAATATATATAAGCGACAGTATTTTAAGAAAACCGGGAAAACTTGATTACGACGAATATGAAGATATGAAAATTCATACCCACGTTGGAAAGCAGATAATGGAAAAGGTTGAAGTGCTTGCGCAGGAGAGCGAATTTTTAAAATACGCGAAAATTTTCGCAACGAGCCACCATGAGTGGTGGGACGGGACAGGTTATCCTAACAAATTAAAAGGATTGGACATTCCGCTTCTTGGGCGCATAATGGCAATTGCCGATGTTTATGACGCTCTTGTTTCCGCGCGTCCGTATAAAAGCGCCTACTCTCATGAAGACGCGGTTAAAATAATCACGGAAGGAAGCGGCACTCATTTTGATCCTACATTAGTAGACATTTTTTTAAGAGTATCAGACTCTTTTAAGGATTAATAAAAACAACAGGAGAAAACATTGATAATCGGAATAGACATTGGCACCACAATAACAAAGGTAGTTTCTATAGAAGACGGAAAAGTCATAAAGAAAATTAAAACAAGAGCGCAGGATGCCGTAACCGCGGCTACAGGCGCATTTGGAAAAATAGTTCTTGAGAACGGCATAAAAATTGACGCAATCGAAAGAATCGCGATAACCGGAGCCGGCGCGACAAAAATTAAAGAAGATATTTTCGGGATTCCAACGGACAGGATAAACGAAATACAGGCAATCGGCATCGGCGGAATGTTTTTATCCGGCATGAGTAATATTATTATTACCAACATTGGGACCGGTACCGTAATAATCGAAGCCGGAGATAAAGGCATTTTGCATTTCGGCGGTTCCGGCGTCGGAGGCGGCACGATACTCGGTCTTTCAAAAAAACTTCTGCCTGTCGCTGAGTTCCGCGACATTATGGAACTTGCGAAAAACGGAAAAATAAATCAGGTTGATCTTCTGCTCGGCGACATTACAGATACAAGCATTAGTTTCTTAAGCGGCGAAAGCACCGCTTCCAATTTCGGAAAAATGCTGGATACCGCAAGCCACGGAGATATTGCCCTTGGGATAATTAACATGGTGTTTCAGGTAATCGGAGTGCTTTCCGTTTTCGCGGCAAGAGCAAAAAACCTAAGCCGCGTTGTTGTTACGGGAAATGGCAGCAGAAATCCTTTAGGGCAAAAAGTGCTTTCGGACATTTCTACGCTGTATGAAATCGAGTTTATTTATCCTGAATGCGCTGAATATACAACCGCGATTGGCGCGGGTTTATCAGATCGGAATAACCATTAAGAACAATGTTCCCTTGTCATCTTCCGATTTTAGTTTTATAGAGCCTTTGATTTCTTTTATGCGGTCGCGTACAAGATTTAAACCGATACCTCTTCCGCCGTGAACGCCTTCCGTTTCCGCGGTGCTGAAACCCGGAGAGAAAATCGCCTTCATCAGCAAGTCTTTGTTGTTGATATCTTCTTTTTTGATCAGTTTGCGGCTGACAGCTCTTTCGCCGATCTTCTTGTAGTCAAGACCTTTGCCATCGTCGGATAGTTTCATCTGGATGCTCTTGCCGTCCGGCGCCATCTTGATTGAAAGTTTTACAATGCCTGTTTCATTCTTGCCTTTGGCTTTTCTATCTTCGGGCATTTCCACTCCGTGAACTGCGGAGTTGCGGATAAGCTGCATAAGTATTTCTTTCATTTCGCGCCGCGGACCTTTTTCGATTGCTTCCGTATCAATATCGGTTGCGGCGAATTTTATTTTCTTTCCCAGATCTTCCGCAACCTTGGCTGCGGTTTTTGTAAGCGCTTCGATAAGAACCTTTTGCCTTTCGTTTCCGCCGTCGGGTTTCGGCTCGTTGGTGTCTTCGGCATAGGATTGCAGTTTGTTGATAATGTCCCTGAACCCTTCTTTCTCTTTGGATATTTTTTCTATATCCACTGTCAGGTTTAACATTTCTCCGAAAGGAACTTCTCCGCGCATTTCACGCAGTTTCTTTATCTTTGATTCAAGGTTGTGCACCTTGTTTCCAAAAACATTCAATCCCAATATTACAGCGTTGGACTTAATCGCGTGAATCGACTGATAAACTTTTACAAGAGCGTCATGCGCGGACAGAGCTTCGTTTTTAAGAATTTTATCGATAGAGTCAAACTCATGTTCCATGTCTGACATAAAGTCGTTGAATACATCAGGCTTAACCTGAATAAGCTCGAATACAGCCTGCATCTCTTCCTGACGCCTTGCTTCTTCTTCTGCGAGTCTCTGCTGCAGTTCAACCCTTGTGGTTATATCGTAAACAGTTACCAGAATAAAAACGTCTCCGCGTCCGCGTTCTACCGTGGCAAACGCAAACTGGAAAACTTTTCTCTCGCCGGATTCCTTGTTAACATAATGAAGCTCATTAAGAGGGTTTATTTCATCAAGCATATCCTGATCATAGGTGCGCTCAAGGATCATCCCAAAGTAATCTTTGATTGCTTCAAGTTCGTTCTGACTAACGGAATCATAAATAATATCCGTAAATAATTTCCCAAAAAGTTTTGTGTCGGAAAGCATTTCTTCAAGGTAACGCGAATAATGATCTTGAATGATATAGTTTTTATCCATAAAGAAAAGACCAATCTTCATGCTGTCTTTCATGACCGCGATTTCATCGCGCTCGGCGAGGTGAGTCATGTCGTAAAGAGAGATAAGAGTTCCGCCGCCGCCGGGAAGGCTGTGAGACGCCGCTTTAAAATAGCGCTTTTGTCCGTTCAGCGAAAATTCCCAGTCTTCCGCGTAATCGTCTTTTTCTTTTAATAATTTACCGGCGTGTATTTTTAAACTTCTTCCCGGGAAAAGGTCGATAAGAGGACGTCCCTGCGCCAATATCGGCTCTGTTGTGCCGCCAAGTTCTGAAAGGGTTTTACTTGCGTAAACAACTTCGTTTCGTTCATCAATCATGGCGACAAAGTTTTCTGTAGACGCAAGCAGATCCATAAATGAGTTCTGATGTTCAAGAGCTTTGTTAAGAATGATTGTCGCGGATCTTGTCAAAAGAAGCATGATTATGCTGCAGAAAAATGTAATGACCCAGTTCATCAGTATCGCGAATATTGGCATATCTCCGCTGATCGGAGCGCCTCTTAAAAGCAAAACAGCGATAAAAACATTTTCCATTATGATAAACACAAGAGTTCTGTAAAAGCTTGAGTAAATACAGCTAATCGCGCAAAGGAAAATACAAATTAAAAGATAATGCGAGTTATGCCATTTGCAGACCAGCATGAGAGCTGTGTAAAACAGCAGAAGCACAAACGGAACATTGAACGCCATTTTGTAGTGATTGATCGAATTTCTGATAATCGCTGTAACTATCAGCAGCGTAACAATCATTACAAGCCCGGCGATGCTGTAGTTTACATATACTTCGGATATATATGTTTCGATAATGTACGCGGCGCTCAAAAATATAAGTATCGCGATCGAGGAAAAGTTCGCGATAGTTCTTAGTTTTGTATTCTCTGCTTTTTTTACAGCCATGAATTATCTTCCTTAAACAGCCGGGATTGAGGCAACAGGATAAGTTAAATTGTTTACTGTAACCAATTGTACCGCATGATTAACCACGCTTAATGTAATATCGGTATCCTGAATATATTCATTATCCAGCTGAACCCACATTTGATCCGCCGAATGAACCGTTATTTTTTTACCCTGAATATAAACACAGTTTTTAGGGCGTTTGCCTTTGGCATATCTTCCCATGGAGGATAATGTTTTTAAAGGATGAGACGATTTAATAAGAGCGATGTCCAAAAGCCCGTCGTCCGGCACAGCGTCCTGAAGACCTGTTTTTTTCCCGGCATAGTAAGGACCGTTTGCCACATGGATAAGGCAGTAATGCCCTGAGTAATCTACGTTATCAATCGTTATTGTATATTCGCGCGCGGCGATATTTTTATCAAACGCCGTGAATACAAGGTTTACAAACGAAGAGATTTTTGAAAAAAGTATAAAACTGCCTTTGTTTAAGTTGGATTTTAAATCCTTGACATTTTTTGAAATAGCGGAGTTCATCCCAATGTAGCAAGAATTAAGCGCGTAGTTAACTCCCCATCTGATTGCGTCTGTCGGAACCGATTCCGCCTGCACGAGCGAAGGTATATCCCTGAAATGTTCGATATTTTTGTCGCCGAAAATTCTAAGGAAATCATACGATTCACCGTGAGGAACGGCAGCCAGCTGCATATTCGGAAAGTGCGCGACTCCGTTCATGCAGTCAAAAAGAATTTCGTCTCCGCCTATCGCGTAGATTCTGATAATGTCATCTGATTTAGCTTTATCCGCTTCGTCATTAATTATAGTGATTGCGTTTCTTCTGTAACGTGAAAACTGGATAGAAAAATCGGGAGCTTCCTGCGTTCTGAAAAACTGCCCGATATTATCCAGGATGTTATCCATCTTCCATTGCTGGCTGTAAAATGCTTTTGGATCGAACACAAAAACATGTTTCATTATGTCCTCTCCTGTTTAGACTTCAGGGTCAAGTTCAATTGCCACCATTAAATGAAAGATATCGTTTTCAAACGCTTTGTGCGGAATGCACAGAATGCGC
>Ga0209755_10007971_pt1 | contig 11421 bp, 8 predicted proteins | sample TergutCo191P1_FD_187301 | JGI IMG/M metagenome (GOLD analysis project Ga0209755, IMG submission 187301) | Cornitermes sp. P1 segment gut microbial communities from Petit-Saut dam, French Guiana - Co191P1 (SPAdes) (version 2) | ecosystem: Host-associated > Arthropoda: Insects > Digestive system >...
CATTGGTGTGTCACAAGGAAATTTCCTGTATAACATGGAAGGATTAAAGTGCTATTGGACACATTTAATAAGCTGTAATTACTTAACTTCAGATAAAGAAAATACAGTACAGACTCAATGTTCATGAGTAACTGGGACCAATGAAAGTGCCACAAAATCAGATGCCATTTTTGAAATAAAACAAATATTTGCTTTCAGGAACTTATAAGATACAAGTAATAATATAAAATAAGTTCAAAAAGGCACACAAATCATGAATGTTAATCTCAGTAACAATGCAAAACAGTAACTTGTACACCAGAGTTAAGAAGTATGAAAGCAATAAACCTCACTTCATGAAAGAAGGTCTGATGGAACTTACAGTGATATGCATAACAGCAGGAGAGTGGAAGGAAGCCAACTGTCTCACAGCAATTTGCTGGAACCAGTCACAACAGGCTGTAATAACTGTATAAAAATGGGCAATCACAAAACATTGGAACACCAAACACTGAGGGTCACAAACTTCAACACTCTATCATATTACACACATTTAATGACAAACCGCCCTGCCTAATATCCAACGCTGAATGCCAGACACCACAACCTTAAAAATTACACACCCAAAATGCATGCCTAGCTTGTTCTTACTGCATATCAACAGCACACATGCACGCACACTCGGGCGTGCATGAACACACTCATCAGGCCTGTAGCCAGATCCTGAATACAGAGGGTGCATATATGTACATACGTTTATATACATATATAATAAACTAGTATACATATGCTGTGTATGTGTGTGTGGTATATAAAATATACATAAGCCTAAAAAGCACCTGTGTCAGGCACAAAATCAATACTTTAAATTACATAATGCATTCTACAACACTGCACACAATGTTCTGCATATACATACATTTCTGAAAATTAGGCAACACATGGCTACAGTAGGGTGTCTCACGTCTTTTGTTGGGCTGATCGACTTGTTTGTTTTTGATATTTTGCTGCTCCTAGTGGGTGCATCCAGATTTGTAGTAGGGGATTTGCATCCAGTTGCACCCTCCAGGTGATGGGCCTGAAACATGCAAATACACACACACACACACACACACACAAACAATGAATGATTCTACACCTTCACTGGTCTTGATGTCCATCCCTGAAGGCACAATTCTGCTGTTGACAACCAAATCATACACCCAAGCCTACAGCCCCTCAATTTTTGACATGTCATTAAGCTTCACTGATAAATTTACCTAGAAGCTTTCAGTATGAAGCCCAAGCAGTTCAGCAAAAACCATTTAAAAGATATTGAAATGAAACATACAAATGCAGATAGAAAAGCTGATGACATGTTCACCCACATACTGCAAGTGTTACAGCTCCTTCATTATGCACACACCACCTCAAATTTTGCAAAGTGCAAAGTAAAAGTTGATATCACAATTACATCAAGGCTGAAGCCACAACACCATGCCCAAATGTCAAGCAAGTATATACAAGATCTTTCCTTCATCTGACAAGTATTATTTGTCATTCCCACCACTACTACGCCACATGTGGGAGCTACAACAATTGAGCAATGTCAATTTGATACACAAGCTAAAAGGAAGTGACAATCAATTATTGTCAGATAAAATAATGACCCTACAATAATTTACAGTTTAATAACTCAGCAGATGATCACTTAATATAGATAAAAACAGTCTAGTATCTTTAATTTTGTAACAGTACCAATGAAACTACATTTCTGCAATACATACTGTAGTAAGAAAGTTTTGGTTCAATGTGCTTGATAGAGTTCTGACAATAACGCTTTGTGAAATTCATTGTGAGAGGATACACACTCAATAAATCCAAGCATAATAGTGTCCAAGATGTTTTACACTACATTGCATCTTGTAACATTACTTAAATACTGGTCATTCTACTCCACCAATTCCAAGATGCTCCAATTACAGTTCATGAGTAGCATCAAGCTTACGTTCTGTCAGCATGGTACTGAGTGACATATGTGGCTGGGAATAAGCCTGTACGAGCACCAATCTCTCCATGCCACCAATGCTGATCAGTGCGTTCCCTTACTGTAATTACATCGCCTCGTCGAAACTCTAACTCTCCAGGCTCCTGTGGTGTGAAGTCGTACAAAGCCTGAACTAAGCACTGGAAAGTTAAAAGTAATAACACATTTATACACATCTGCAAAGCAGAATGTTAATTACTACTTGACTCAAAATTTAAGTTCCTGTGGGTACTGTTCTTGATGTTTCAAACAATCACAGTGCCATCATCTTGATGATCAAGCAGTCCAAGATGGGCCTGAAGATACAGCACCATGATTATTTTAAATATCAGGAACTATACACATGACAAAATGTCAAATTGAGGAAAACTTGCCTCTTAAAAATACCACTCCTCAACCATCCATTTTCCTAACATTATCAGCATATAATGATGAAAATCCCTGCTGTCTTTTAAATTCATAAGCTATTTGTCAAACTGATAAATTCAGTGCACTTCAGCTCCACTAAATCTGGTGAACAAAACACACTTTCAATAAGGAAGAGCTACTTGCCTCTGCTCAACAAACCTATCAGGTTGCTTCATACTGCTCTATAAACGTGGACAAAAAAATATGTTTGATCATGCTGATATAAAATTAGCTACAAAAATCTTAAAGTATTAACAGTTCCAAGTCTACTTGCATGTGCTGCTGTATAGGTGGAACTATTCAGCCAATGACAGAGCAACACATACAAAAACACTTGAATTTTCTAACAAGGGTGAATATTAATGAAAACTGGGGCAGTTAAACTCAGCCAGGAAATGCCAGTCTGATTGTACATGCAGCACTGCATAGAATGGCTATATGCCAGTGCTGCACAGTTTGGTTTTACATGTACGGCTGCACAGTTTGGCTATACACGCAGCACTGTACAATTGGCTTTACATGCAGCACTGTGTAGTTTAGCTATACACACAGCACTGTATGATTGGCTTTACATGCAGCACTTTATGTTTGGCTATACATGCAGCACCGTATAGTTTACTTTCATGCCACAGCCTGTACATATGTGTGGCCACCCCAACTTCCTGCTCATCACCTCAGGCCGATCACTCACTTCAGTCTAGGGTTTAGTGTAAGAATGTATGGAGCCATATAAACATTACACATTCATACTGGGTGCCACCAATAAATAACTTCAATGCACATCCTATCAATAAATCAACAAACACATTACAACAACCATGATAATGCTGACACCAGCTACTCAAAGTCATTCAAACTTGCTTACAAGTGGCAGCCATCAACCATATATTACAAGGACATAAACAGATTCTTTTACTTTAGTTTCACCTGACTACTGATGCAGTCATGATGTGATGTTTGATTCTGCAATAATTTTCTGACCTGGTAAATAACAGTAATGGGGAATATGGACAAATCAGCACAAGTCTTTCTGCTAATTCAGGGTGAGTCTTTGCCACCCCACATATAAAGCATACAGTATGTCTAAAAGCCCACATTCTTGTAATGCAATGAAGTTAACAGCCTGAATCATCAGGCCATGGACAGCATCTTCTCACAAGTGTACAGATGGTAACTCCATGAATTAACTTTCAGCATTACTTTTATGTATACAGTGCAAAATGAACTATTTTAGGAAATTCCAAGTCACTTCAACTAAGCACAGCACTACCATATTTTCCTTATAGCAGAAGAAAACAGAAATTCACACCAGCAACCACTGCAGACTGATATAACGTGAAACAGCTTCGATACTGAACTGAAGCAGCCATTACAATTCATGACCACAACACAACAATTATCAGAGTATCCAACATACTCACCTCTCCAGGGACCATATCTCTCAGCTTCACATCCTGCGACCTCGAAACTGAAGCAGTCCGATGATATTCTACTAATTCATTCAAGCTGTTAAACTTAACAACCCAAAGGAAGAATTTTCCTTGGGCATCACGCAGTACCTTGAAATGCTGCACGCCATCTGAGCACCTAAAAAAAACAAAAACCACTACAAACTGCAATGAATAAAGGCCCATGCAGGCCTACAATCTGGGATGTGATGCTGCATCACTGAGTGGCATACTAGACATTTTAAGACAGCATACTGGTCTCATCCCAGAATAATGAACTTTTTGACCCTTGATGATGAGACCAGTAAGCTTTCTCAAAACACCAGACATGCATTATGACAGCACACAAATACAGAGTCCTCACACCACTGCAAGAGCCTCAAAACTCACAATCCATTTCAGTTAACACAACTTTAATAAGATAAGTTATGTTAGTCACAGATGACATATTTCAGCATATGTTATTAATCACATGCAGACACATGCAGAAAAGTCATTTCTTCTCCACAATACACAAGTTGAAAAACGGTCTTACTTACTGAAGTACAATATTGTGCGTAATTTCAACCTGAAGATGGCCTAATAACACAGGGCAAAACACATGCAACATATTTTACACCACTACTGTTATGTTCACTGACACGAGAGTTTATTCCTTATTACTTATGGTTATTTACCAAACATAAGGAGATGCCATAATCCAAGAACTGTCAGTCTGTGCCGTGTAACAAACTGGTGGATGTTTATTCACACAAATTACATCTTCATTTCACATCAATGATGGATCAGGAATCTTCAAGAACTGTGAAACATATATGGACCCTTTCGCAGCAGAACACAGAAACAGACTCAGATTTGTAAGATATTGGGTGCTCAAGGCAGCACCAATAATGCTTCCAATCTTTAAGCAAAATATTCTTGGACTGCCACAAACATCCAGGCAGCAAGGTCCTCTAAAATGTTGTCACCTACACCCCAATTTAGCAGTGCAGCATTATATGCCATGTAAAATCACAGAACACTGGAATCGTGTTACTTGCCTGGCTGGTTTTAATGGTAAGAAGTTGGGGGAAAAACAAAGGGTTACCACAAATCCATATTTAAAGCAGTCATCAATCAGAACAGATTATAAATTTCTATAGTGGTGCAGCTGAGGATTCAGGCCCCCTTGACAATGCTGATTCTTCTGAAACACCTGAACCACTGAAGATGAAGGCACTACATTCGATGGAAACATCAGGACACACTAACCCAATGACACTGCATCACATCCCAGTAGGCTCAAATCATCAATCACATTTAACAGTCAAGTCAAACTGCAGAGAATGTTGCTTCCAATAACACCATGTTTCTTTTAACAACATGCAGCCCTTACATCCAGTTTTCCAAGCAATATTATTTCATAATAAATCCCTCAATCAACCAGCCACATTGATCAACATTAAAACCTAAGTCCAAGCCTTGAAGTACAGACATCTTAATCAAGCTTTTACTATAATCACTGGTTTCCTTACACACTTCATACATTTTCACTTTCCTTGTCCTTTTGTATTCACTTTTAACATCAGTGACTAAAATATAAATAAAACCCATCTGTTGTCTAGTTGAAATAATTTCCTTTGAAATGTCTCCAATGTAACACCAATTATCCCAGTTTTTCTTTGGAATATACCCTACATAACACCCATTTTGTTTAACTTTTCCTCAGCATGTGTCTTCTGCGTGTTTTCTTTCTGTCTAAAATGAAATCTGTTCCATGAAAAATTTCACTATTTGTACATTGTTTTCCTGTGTGCAACTGGCAAATTGGGAAATATTTGTCTAAATTTACAATGACACTTCTTGTAGCATACAAAAATATATGCAGCAGCTACAGAAGACTTATAGGGGTCTCACAATGTCTCGGATATGCTACATATGAATGAGCCAGTGCACAATATAATCAGCCCATTAGAAAGTGACTAGCAATCTGAGTCATTTAAAACAATGGCACTGCAAACAGCAGAACCCAAGAAGGTGTTGACATATGTCAGGTCACCACATGAATTACATTCTTATGTAAATTTATGTCCAATGGTTATACTGAAGTTCAAACATTCATGTAGGTACTATCACACCTATAGGAAGGGTACTGTATAAAACACACAATTTTAAAAGTGCAGCAGGAAGTGACTTGTGCTACAGCACTACAAGTGACTGTACTACAATGTTGTTCCTCAGCTACTTACTTTACTGAAAGAGAGAAGTCTCCAGGTGAACTCTCACTAACTCGTATTAGGAACGCTCCTTCATGCTTATTTAACAGCAATTTTTCTGCATCTGCTCTGGTGATTCTACCATAATACCAGCTAAAAAACAAATAAGCACATCAAATAACACTCAAAATGCTGTCCAGAAATAGGTTCAATTTTTTTACATTACAGTCACTTATAATGTTTGTGACTCCAACAGAAAAAAAGGTTCTTTGTTGCTCTCAGTCACTTCTGTATGTTACAGAGATGGATATGTTCAGAATTCCATAACTGTGTTTGGTCTAGCAATCACAGCTGAATTATGAATATTAAGACTGATGAATGAGGTTAGAAAATAAAAAAGAATGTTCACATACAAAAATTTAAGCTCTCAACTGGGTAAAAATTATTGTATAATACAACCCCTTAGACGAATAACAAGTATAATTATCTTGATAAGTATGTATTTTGCAAACTTCCACTTGCATTTGAGATATGGCATCTTTTTTTTTTTTAAAGGGAAAAGCGGGAGTAACAGGGAAAGTAAAACAATTTTTAAAAAATGACAGACAGTTACAAGAGTAATTTGTAATGCAGAAAGTTACTTCCTACAGGGAATGGTTTAAAATATTAAATCTACTCCCAATGTAATGTGTGTGTACATATACATATAATGAAAATTCTGCACTACATAGTATTAAACTAAAGTACGTTTGAAAACAACTGACATAGGTATGATTATAATACATGGGCAAAGATTAGAGCTTCAATCTATGATTTGTAGAAATGATATATTTTTAAAAAGTGTAAACAAAACAGGGATAAAACTGTACCATAAGTTATCGAGTGATTTAAAGGATTTAGAGAAAATAAAACTTTTTAGAAGGAAAGTAAAATCATTTTTATTGCAACAGACCATCTATTCTGTCTTACAAAGTTTTATCACAGAAAATGTATCTCTTGGATATGAGGACTTCGTTTAAGAAAGGGAACCTCAGTAAGTCTATGAACTGTTAACTTGTTCAATCTGTGTATTATAACAGGGACACTAAGACAATTCATGTGAACAGTTGAGCATATAGTAGTAGTAGTATGTCCTACACAAATTTTTTCAATAAGGATGAAAGTAAACAATTACAATTATCTCTGCACAATAAGAACTATCCTCTGAGAAATATTTTAGTACTGCGAAAATCAGCATAGCCTGTGGGACTCACCAACCATATCTGACCCAACCTGAAAACACATGCACCTCTCATTATAACTTACATAAATACTGTGAGCAATTAAATGATGTCAATAAAAGTATGGTGCCTTCATCACTACCACTGTGGCAAGATCAACAAGCATAACCAACCACAAACCAACCTTCACTAGAAGGTGGAGAAGAATATAGTCATACTCAGCTTTATGCAAAGCACCATTTCCTCACATTATGCAAACTTTTCTATCTGGGTTACATATATATATACACACATATATAACACACACACATATACCAGTCCAAACAAATACTGTTTATACTTTGTACATGATAACTCAATCTACAAAACTTGTGGGTCTTGCGAAGTGTAAACCTGTACTCTTACAAAACATGAATATCAATTTCCTGTAAATTACAGCCTCTCCCCAGCTTTACCATCCCACCTACAACCATCCGGAATTACAACCAAAATTGCCTTCTGAAAATTTCAATTCAAACCACAATAAGAAAAGTCATTAAAATTTCATTCCAAACTACATTTCTATATTTTGTTAAAGCAAAACTCTTCATATTTTACAACAGAAAGTCCACTAATGTGAATCTCCCTCAACCTGCTGCAAGGTGTATATTACACACCAACTTCATATTTTCAACTTATGACAAGGCAAAACATATCCTGTTGTCAGTCAGGAAGTACGTGCACTTATGACATATTACTTACTCATGACTCTTCATTTCTATGTAGTTGCTAGGTATCAAACCTTCTCTACCATCCAGCTCTGCTCTGTACCAATTCATGTCGTCTTCCATATTTAAAATCTATCACAAAGACACAAACAGATAAGTAAAATTAAATTTCCTACACTGACATATTAAAATCTTTAAACTATTAAGTTCATATCTTTATTCCACAACAAATCCATTGCACTACATCACACAGAATATGTAGAATATATGAACGAAATATGTATTCTACATAACCTAAACGTCTATATATTTAAACAAGTTTTCACAGACCTTTAGCACCTGGTTCTTTCTAAAACTAAGTTCATCATCTGCTGTAGCATTGAAGTCATGTTTCGCAATAGCTTCCATGTTTAGTCCTTTCAGTACTACCGTTCTGTGTTTAAATGACACTTTTCCCACTGCTGAAACAAGGTTAGGCGTTCATGAACCAAATCAGACTTTGTTACCTACGAGCATTGAAGCTGGTATTAGAGCGCTGTAACACTGTTATTTACCACATCGAAAGCTGAGTAAGTACTTTAAAAAGAACACTTAACGGAAAATGACATTGTACGCAAAACTTCACGAGTTTCACATGCTAATTCTAATAAAAATATGCTTCGATCAAAAGCAACTAGCACTAAAGGTGCTTTTCCTTCAACCATTCCCTTGGTCCTCTTCGATTTCAGATTAATCCGCCTACGCAAAATATGTCCCACTTGTTTTCTTTCTCCTTATATATACAGTTCTAAAATTAATTCAATCTAGCGATAGCTGTCTTGTACTGATATATAGTAAACGTTTCGGATGTACAAATCCATTGTATTTCTAATACGCATGCAATACACTTATCTATATATTATCACTGGCGTAGGCATAATGTTAGTGAAAGGCAATATATGAGCGAGATAGTAGAGGAACAAGTGACGATTTACAAGCGGTACGTGACACATACTGCCATATAAATGCAGCACGTGGCGGTACTCGAGAGAACACGATAAAAAGTTTTATGGTATCACATTCGTTATAAAATCAGATGCGTAACAAATATGAATATGTCGCAAATTACATACACTAAATGGCATAATACAAATACAATGGCAGCGTTTACAAGTAACATTAATAAAGTATTCGGAAATATTGATGGTTGGTTTAGAATTAATGTATTATCATAAAATTTTTTGGAGGGGGATTGCAATTCTTGACAAAAACTGTCATAAAATTACCATTACATATGCTACGAGAACAAATTATTAATACTTACAGCACAAAATTTGGATTACTGATTGATAATTCATTATCACGGAATAAACACGTTGATCAATTAATATCTAAATCAAGTACTGCATGTTATGCAATTAGGTATATCAAGCCTTTCATGACTCAAGAAACATTAAGGATGATTTATTTTTCTAATGTTCATTCCATTTTGATTTATGATATAATTTGCTGAGATAAATCATCCTATTGCGATAATATCTGTAAGATTAAAAAGAATATTCACTTTTGCTTTTTGTGATCAATTATGGGGATTATTTTAAGGTGAACTCTGAGATACACAACATCAATACTAGGAATAAATCGAATCTACATCTGCCAATATTTAATCTGTCAGTATATCAGAAGGGAAAATATTTAGGTACATTTTGTTAACCTTTTGACTACCACTGATTCTACAGTGTCTGCATTGTATTTTATCCTATTTTAGACTGCTTGTATCTATTGTAATGTATTGCAATACAGCATTAAATGTAATTGACATATTCTATATCCTGTGGGTTACAACCCTTTTCTGGATCAGATGAACAAAAAATATGAATGAATGAATGAATGAATAATTAGAGTTATTACGAATTAAAGAAATAGAGATTCATGTCGTACATTATTTAAAAAGCTAAATATCCTCCCAATTATATCACAATATATATTTTTCTTTTTATTATTTGTAGTCGGTAATAGAGAATTATATAATTCAAATTTTGATATTCATAATATTAATACCAGACATAGGACAGATTTGCACCCTCCTATATAGAAATGAACTACATTTAAGAAGGTAAAGCAATCCCATTACAGGCCTGGATGGGCCCTGAAGGTTCCAGGAGGTCAAGGCTCCCAGATTTCAAGACAATCGGCACTTGAAGGTGGTAAGGTTGTCAGCCCTACGCACCGACTGCCTTTACCCCCAAGGAAATATTCCTGGTACTCATTTCTGTTAGAGGCTAAGTCAACCCCAGGGCCATAGTGCGGCCGGAAGGATTACGTCAATGAAGAATTCTAATGACACCATCGGGAATGGAACCCACGACCTACCGGCTTGTAGCGCAATGCCTCGTGGTACCCTACATTTCAGAAGGGACCCTACTGTTTTGGAATTAAGGTTTTTAATCATCTTCCACCCAGCCTTAAGATTTTATCTAACGAACAGAAACAATTTAGACCAGCTTTAAAAGAGTTGCTACCCACAAAGTCATTTTACTGACTAAATGAATCTTTTAATTGAAATTGATATAATATGATATTTTATTTTATGTTCCATAAATCCACAATAACAATAAGTAGGATATAGAACACGTAAAGAGTAATATATGATGTAAAATTATAATTGTATAATTGTTTGGAAGCAAACAAACTGATTCCAAGTCAAGTACATGAATCATGTTTAATACAGATAGGACAAAAACCACTGTGTAATGACAAAAGCATAGAAAGATATGGCTATAGTTAACAAACAGAGAAACAAGTCAAGTACAGACAATGAGCAATTTTAGCAAATGAATGCAGACAGCAAATTCACACATATGAGTAACATTAACATAATAATGTTAATTTTTTTTGAGAGAGTTAGTGACAAACACAAAGATGATTTGGACTATATATTAAGTATATTCATCTTACGAAAAATGTTTAATGGCACATTATCAACTTGTAATAGATTCATATTGAAAATATTCTTCTATGGAGTAAAAAGAATGTATATGCAGGAATCGTTTTAAGCAAATTTCAAATTTCCTGACATTATTGGATATAACTTTAATGTATGGAAGAAGACTGTTGAAAATCTTAATGCCCATGCAATGTACTGCCCTTTGGTATACAGTAAAATTAGTTATGGGCTGATAAAAATTATTAAATTGTCTTGTACTTTTAGCGTGATTCTCTAAATTCAAAATAAACAGATTTTTGTTTTTAACTACAAAACACATAAGTAAGAAGATATAATAATAATAATAATAATAATAATAATAATAATAATAATAATAATAATAATAATAATAATAATAATAATAAGGGCTCAATGGGTATGGGAGAGGTAGTACCTTTGTAAGGGGTTGACCCTGCACTGGTCCTCACCAGCCCAGGTGTGCAGCAGTGCAACTTGAGGCACCAGCCACTCAC
>Ga0209755_10007972_pt1 | contig 11421 bp, 7 predicted proteins | sample TergutCo191P1_FD_187301 | JGI IMG/M metagenome (GOLD analysis project Ga0209755, IMG submission 187301) | Cornitermes sp. P1 segment gut microbial communities from Petit-Saut dam, French Guiana - Co191P1 (SPAdes) (version 2) | ecosystem: Host-associated > Arthropoda: Insects > Digestive system >...
ACTAAAATGAACCCGTTAGGCTGTTGTGCATTGTTTTGCCGTGGCACGACAGTCCTACGCGGAAGTAACGAGTACGGATAAGACACGCGTGAGGCTGAGTACTCTGAAACTACTTTGCGTGCTGCCTTCCTGTTGAATTGTCCCTCACAAGTGTCGTTCCTGCCGCCTGTAACGAAAATAACGACGGAGAATAAACCTGGTAAAGTAATTAGGAACCATTGCTGCAAAGTTAAGTGCTCTAAGAGGAAGGTGTTGATGGTACTGGGGGGTTGGTTTGTTCTGCTGTGCGTGACTGAAATAATCTGGTTTACAATTATCTTGAAACTTAAGACGCAGATGGATTCACTTCGTCCTCTGCAGTGTAATCATTTTTTATGTTACTGTCTCTTTCTTTGACGTTTATAATGCATTTCAAACACATTGTGAGACTTGCCTCTGAAGGGAATTAACGTGGAAAATGCAAGCGTAGACCGATTGCTGATATTAAAATGGATCTTAGATAAGGTATGAGAGTTTGGTTCAGGGTGGGGCTCGTGTAAACACGGTAAAGAACACACTGATTCACTAAATGGGGAGTACTTCTTGAGTATTTGAGCGACCGTAAGATTTCCATGAATGATTCTGCTTGGACAAACTGACTCACTAATTACGAATACCATCGCATTAGCGGTATTCAAAGTTTAACACTGCTAATACAAAAGCCAAACTTTGGACACAATCCTGAGCCAGTAACATTGTCTCGTATATATATATGACAGGATGTATGCAAGATATCTTCGCATCTCCTCATCTTCCATTTGGGAAATTTCAAGGTTGTTTTCCCATCAAAATTCTACGAGCATTCCTTGTGTCTTCCATCGTCCCCACGTGAAAATATTTCTATAGCCTTTCAAATCCTTATTAACTTACATTCACAGCTTTCGCTACCCGTCATCGACATTTATCGTTTGTTACTGAGACGACCTGTGTTTGCTGTTATGCACTTCAGTCTTCCAGCATTGTCCGCCGGTCGGGCCTACTTGTTGCGGACGGACATGCTGTGCGTATGATTCATTCACAGGCCCTGTGAAGAGGTTTAACTGGCGCATGAATACCAGTGACATTGATGAAGTGACTGTTACCATACTGCTGTGTGCGGAATGACTTGAGGCAGAGGAAATGTGGAGGTGTCATGGAATTGTGAGCTGGTACGAGCTTGTATTGGAAGTTTCTCGCAGTTTGTAAGTGAGAACCTTGTTACAGTAGTATGAAATTGTAGAAACAGGAGGACCCACGCACTCGGAATGGTAATCGTAAACTTCCGATTGGCGCCATGTTTACTGATAACTCCTACCCGCACCCAGTGACTAATGTTGTTTTGTTATGTATGAACTGTGTACCGTAAGTTAGGTTTTCCGCAAAACTGAACTGGACACAGACACAGTGGCCAAATTAACCTGGGTTTTATTGCAGTAACTGTAGAATAAGAACCCTGTAGGAACACAAAGATTTTTCAATATTCCTTTTCATTATTACTGCAATTAGGATATACTATGATTATAAACCAGGTGAAGAGCAGATTTTATTGTCTGATTTGCGCTTTTCGGAAGAGATGTCGCTCAAGTAGCGAACTACATATGTTTATTTAGGGATAAACATGATATTTATTTCTAATGCTGGAGAATTAATATTATGTAGGCCCAGAATGATGCACGATATCTTAGCTAAGATGTGGTGTAGGGAGTTTTGGTTGTATGCGCTATGGGGGCGTAAGGACCAACACGGCGTCCAGGTTGGTCCTGAGGCAACCCTGACCTTCCCTCGTTCGACTTCGAAGCACAGAAAGTGTTGTTATCGTCAAGGTCTTGACATTTGTTTGTTTATTTCTCTATTCATTTGGTTAAAAGTATACTTTTAAACTTTAAAGTAGTTTATTTGTTTAAAAAACATATTCTAAGTAGAAGTTGTTAGTTTTCTGAGTTGTGAAGCATGCTGACTCCTTCTTCTGGGTAGATGTTCTTGATACTACCCAAAGATGGGGACAACGAGTCTCTCCGAAACATGGACACCTATATATTAATCTACTTGGCGTCATATACCAGAAGACGCGAGTCTTCTCTGCCACCACTCTGAGAACCTTATATCTTAGTTTTCATCATATTAACTTCACTAGTTTAGATGCTTTTTTTCTATAAACTTATTCCAGGGTGCGTGTTTTCTGCAGTTCCCTCCAGTGATTTTATCAAGTTTTGTGTTATTGAAGTTGTTGCTATGGTGCAATTTAAGCAGAAAAATGCGGAATGATTATACGAGTATAATTGTAAAGCTTTTAAATTTCCTTATCGGCACAGAAGCCACAATGGAATAATTCACAATTTACAAAAAGTAGTTGCTTAGACGACGTAAAAGATATTAACGTCTCCCTATAAATATTGCAAACCCATGTCCCTGCCTTAGCACTGCCACAGAGCGAAGTCCGTACGTAGCGTATCGAAATAGTTCTACCGGTAATATGGAAGACTGCTTTCTGAGGGAGATAACGGCATAGTGTAACTGCAGCAGAATCGTTAACTTGCAGTTTGCTGCGCTTCCTCATGGTGATGGCATTCGAGTCTTATATAGCTGCTCTTTGAGGCATCTCTTTTAGGGATTTGCCTAAAACCACTCTCATTCCTACTTTATGTACCCTATTCCTCTTAAGAAGTTTTCAGCCTTCAAGTTGCGCGTTTTAAGTCAAATGCTGGCGATTGATGGAATGATTTTCTCACCACCATTTCTGCCTCTTCCCTCCTGAAATTGGAACAGCACAGTGGAACTGCTGACTCCGACAGTCGTTGGAGTTAAGGTATGCCTAGTCTGGCTTGCCTTACTCCTCCTTTATTCTGATTTATCTTCTCATCCATATTCACGGGCAACATTCGCTGAACAGACATGGCTTTGTGTCTGAATTGGTTCACCATCATCTCCACCCACAGTTCTGCTTCTTTCCTTTTTATTTTGCCCGATTTTCCTTCTTTTGATACCATACACATCTGATCGTTAATAATGTTTCGGTCTATTTTAAAACAAATTTCTCTCTTGCATCGTCTCGGAACTGGGAAAAAATGTGACAGCTCATTGCCACTGTTTTATGATACGGGACGGTCGAATGACTTGTTAATGACTGCTTTCTGTATAATCTGCGTCGTGTGCGTTTTTGATCGTGTTTGTATATTTGTATGTCCATGCATTTCTGTGGTGATGTTTAAATATACACTTTGTTGCTGTTTATTACCATCAAAACTTATTCTAATAAATTAGAGAATACGTTGTATCTGTGATGAACTGTAATGAAGTATATGGTATATCAATTTTGTCCAGTCTGAATGCGGACACGCAACGTCTTGTCCGACCACCTTAGCTCCAGTTTTTGTGTTGGTTTAAAGGGAGATTATGACGTGACCGCTTGCATTTATCCATAGGGTCTCTTATGTAAAACATTGCACAAGATTCAGACTCAGTCATAGCTTTTCTTTATGTCAGCCTACAGGATCATGTGATATCGGCTTGTATGTTTGTATCTCAAAGTTACTTGGAGACACGGGATCTAGTGTCAGTGATGTATCCATGAGAAAGTAGTAATTGGTTTCGCGCTTTCCAGTTGAGAATCTGAAGCTGCGAGTTTTAGGTTACAAGCTGAAGACACGTGAAAACGGTGAAAGAACGGTCTTCTTACCTGAAAAGTTTTAAAACCACTTGGCCGATTTTGTAGAATGTTTAGAAGAGGTGTGTAAGCATATAATATTGTGCAGTTGTTGAAATGAATTGATTAAAATCCATATTACATTCTCAATCCATTTAGTTTTGGAGTTAATTGTGGATACGAAAAGTTTTAAGGTACTCGTGGCCTACCAATATTTGCGTTTTGTGAGCTGATGACGAATGTCTAAAGCTAAGTGGTAATATGAAGCCAAGCTACTTCAATCGCTGAACTTTTGATAACGGCCTCATGCTGCAGCAGACATGTTGCAGCAAATGACGTAGGTACTGGCCCGATATACAAAGTCAGCGAAAAATAGTAACAAGTTCATGGAGCAATTAAGAAGAAAAGGACCACAAGGAATTTTAATTTCGATATCAGTTATGTTGCTTTGTACGAAAGCTGTAATGACTTCGGCGTGGCTAAATATTCACCCCATGAATCTCGATCGCGGTGATTCAGACGCGACTGCCATGTTATTCATTCCATGTATTTTATAAATTTTAGAAAAGTTAAAGAGAATCTGACGTTTGGAATGGAGAGCTTTAGGTCTCTTTCTGGTACAAGTATGTGCACTCCGCGTCGATGTTAGTAAACTACATAAAAGAGATTTTCCTAGGTACGTCTTACGGGCATTGCGAGACTCTAATAGCCGATCAGGTGGTCAAATTATCCGCCTTTCTTGTAACACGAAGGTCTTCTTTGCCGTGTTCACAAGGGACAGCTACTGAACCCTAATCTGAGACATATATTGAGCGCACGATTTACTACCTACCTCTTTAATATCCGTTTCAGTATTAGTCTCCTGCTTGTGCCTTGGTATTCCAGAAACTCTCGTTCTTCTCGGGCTTTGACGAAAGTTGTTTATGTGTTTCATATCTGTCTCATGCATGCTACATGTTACCCGTCTCATATTCGTTGACTTGATCGTTGCAGTAATGTTTGCTGAAGAATAATTACGTATTAAGCTCCTCATAATGCAGTATTTCGCGTGGCCGCATCAGTTCCTCCATATCCGGTCCAAACACGTTCCTCAGCCCCTTGTTCTAATATCCGCCGTTTGCTGCTCCCTACCACGTGTTACTGCTATTAAAACTACAGGTAATTGTTGCTCGTTCCCGCCTTAGGAAAGACTGAAGTTCTGGATCGAATGGTAACACGTGTGCCCTACATTTAATTTGCTGTCAATTTTTTCATGAATGCTGTTACTACTATCGTTCCAAATATTTGAACTTGTCTCATTTTCGAAGAATTTGTTGCGTCTATTTATATTCTGTCGCAGAACGTACTTCCATGATTTAGAGAGTAGTTCAGAATGTTCCAAACGGGCAGGACAATATTTCGAAACCCGAAAACATTATTTAAAACAGAACATCCAGGTAGCGCCCCCGGGCACTAAATGTGTATAATTTCAAGTAATTAAAAACTTTACCATAGATGTAATCTGGGTGTCTGAAAAAAAGGATAATGTCACAGACATAGAAACTTCCGCTGGATGCGCTCCAGTTTGCAAGCATCCGAAGAAGTGACAAAATTCCACGGAACAGAGGCGTATTGCAACTGGGGTGTGAATGGAGTGCAGTATAGCGTCAGGACGCCGTGCTGCGAAGAAAAGGAGAGAGACAGTCAGAATTAACCCCAACAGTTTAATAGCCTGAGAGAAAATGTTATCTACCTGTTGTGAAAATGAAGCTTTGTGTCTCTAAGCACACTCAGATCCCTGATGCAGTCTACGTGTGATAGAAGATTCACACAGTTTGTGTTCAAACTGTGTGAATGTTCTGTAATAATAAGGGTGCAAGAGCAACGGTCCCACACTGACATACCACAGTTCCTCAGGACATAGGATCGCCTGGATACATATTACCAGTTTCGGATCTTGTACACGGAAGCTGCAGTGTGCAATATATATAAAACCCTTTAAGCTGCCTACTATCTTTATTTAATAATAATAATAATAATATATCTGTTCTTAATACACAAGATTTGTTTCACCTACCTTATAGTGTATTTAAGTTTTATCAAACGTATGTTAAGGGAGCTAGATATCTTCAATTTTTGCATTAAGATGATTGTATGGTTTTTTCTTTAGTTCTAAATGTTGCATGGCCTGGTGATAGCCTGAATAGAAGGCCGAAACTAGTAACCATTGTGAATTGGTGATAGTGTTGCTGCATGGCGGTGTGTTCCATAAATGTATGGATTGACTTGCCCAACGAGGGCGTGTCACTTACATGCAGCCTGTGTCAGCAGTTTAATGAGACAATAGCAACACATTATATCAGCATGCCCAATATTGGCAAAAGAACAATGCATAAAGAGACGTGATAAAGTGTGTGCGCAACTACACTTCAACATATGCAAGGAAACAGGTGTAAAAGCAGACAATGAACATTGGTATGGCCATGTACCAAAGGCAGTCGAAATGTCATTAAGGTGTGGAATCAACAAACGCAAACTGACAGAACCATTCCTAACAATAAACTGGACATCATAATCCAAGACAGTGAAAAAGGAACATGTATGGGTTCATAGATGTTGCAATTTCAGGAGACAGAAATGTGATTAAGAACGAGGCCGAGAAGAGTCTAGAGTATAGAGACACCACAGTATATTTTCAGCGCATGTGACACTTAAAAGCAAGAGTAATACCAGTAATAATAGGGGCAAAAGGAACCATCTCAAAATCATTCACACATTATCTGAGCACCATACCGGGAAAGCACTGAATCAAGGAACTAAAAAAAACAGCCACATTGGTCCTGCACACATACTTCGGAGAGTAATAATGTAAAAGTACAAAACATTTGACATACGAAATAATAGTGTATATGGTACAAATTGTAAATGCAGGAAAGCTGAAACACTACCATAGAAACAAGGTTCGTTTCAGGTGTGTCAATGTGAATACCCTCCATAAAGGATATAACAAATATAATAATAATAGTTATTATTATTATTATTATTATTATATTACCGTGTCATGGCTCTGGCGATTTCTTATCGCTGTCATCGCGGTTGCGCAGGCTCATTCCTAGGCAAGTCCATGTGGGTTTTGTGTTGAACAGACTGACCCTGGAACCAGTTGTTTTCCGATTACTTCCATTTCAACCTGTCGGTATCATTCGACTAGTGTTTCATATTTCTTCATAACGGGGGTTATATAATCTCAGTATTCGACGGCATCGTTAAATAACTTACTAAAAAGCATCTCATGACAAGATACGGCGGAGAAACGGGCGATTGTTGAAACCTCGTGGTGGGGGACATGCTGCCCCTTTCGTTGTGGTGTTTGCGCCACAGCATTTAGGGACTTCGGAACAATGGACCGATGCACGACGTGCCTTGCTATTAAAGCATTTTACAGAAACAAGGACAGTTAAACTGACGCTGAACGCTTTCTGCGTCATCATATAAACAACACTCAAAAGAATCCCGTGCTATCAGTTCATGCCAGAACATCATGGTTAAGATCTTCGAGGAAAAAGGCTTAGCCCTGAGAAAGAAAAGTCTCTTGGGAAAGAAATGACGTTCCGACGCCGGTAAACGCCGAGACTGTCAGAGGTAATCTGGAACAAAGCCCACAACATTTTGGGTAGCGTCATGCAACTTTGTTCAACGTATGAAAAAGATTGGTATGTTGCATATTGCATGCATTAACTAGATATATAAAATTTATTAAAACGAACAATTAGGGGACTTTAGTTTTATGAATGTAATTTTATTATATATCGACCACCGACGTGTTTCGATTACTCTTATGGCCGTCCTCAGGGTGGCAATTGCGAGAATACTTACAAATATATTTTTAGTGTGTCGGGATCACTCCACGTTTAAAATCATATGGTTTTGTTTAAAATTAGGTCAAATGGTAAAACAGTGATGAGTATAAAATATTAAAAGTTAAAAATTGTTGTCTGCAGTGTGGTTCTGTGGAATGATGTACATATCCGGTTTATGTGGTGGATTGTGATTCAGATTGGTGAGCGATGGTGTAATTTGTACAGTGAAATATGTGGAAAGCGTTTTAACAGCCGCCCGAACATTTTTCTTGAACTTTTCACACGTGAGGGCGAGGATGAAGTTCAGAATTTGTTTGTGAGTGACGAAGTTTATTTCCATCTCTCCCGATTCTTGAATAAACGGAATGTCACTACACAGTGGAGCGACTTCTCATACGGCCCGAAATTCTGTTAACTCCGTAAACCAGCTGCATCCCAACCACGTCGTATCCACGAATGGGGATATTTCTTGCCCAAACACGTCACCTTATTTGTCAACTTGTGACTTACATGCGAGGGTACTGAGAAATGTTCATTCCAAACAGAGTACTGGCGAAATTAAATTGAGAATTAGATAAGAACTCACCAAGAGTCGTGTTACGGCTGTTGTACCGCCTGTTGATAAGTACGCACTGAATGTTACAGGAGCATTTCGAAACCTAATTAGCGTTGTTGTGTACTTCAGATGTTTTAATCTATAATTTTGTATAATTTTGAAACTGTATTATTTGAATTTTTCTCTAAAGGCGTTACACGTTTACACGGAAGAAGCTTTTTAATACTCCGGTTACTTTGTTGAAAAGTTTGCTGTATAATTAAAAAACAAATTTTCCCAAATCATTGTTAAGGAAAAGAAAAATGAATGTTGCTTCCTAAGATGCCCACAAGCTTGTTCAAGCGCTGGTGTGTGTAAAAGTGTTTAATGATCACAGAGAGAAGATTTAATTAAGAAGAATGAAGTCATGAATCACTTCGAGTAGCTACTGGTGAGAGGCAGCTGTACGCCACCAACTTTAATGTCCATTAAGTTACTAATTCTATGGAGCAGCGTCCTTCTTGAGAATCTAACAGGTTCTCAGCTCGTGAAGAAAGTCCCCGTATTTTATGGAACGCGAATTTTCATTACCGCATGCACAAGAGCCCGCCACCTGTCCCTATTATGAAACAGATCAATCCAATCCATGCCCTGCCATCCCAGTTCTTGAAAATCCACTTCATTATTATCCTCCAATCTACCCCTGGGTCTTCCAAGTGATCTTTTCCTCAGATTGGACCCACCAAAATCCTGTATTCATCTGTTATCGCCCCAATGCCTGCTGCATTCTCCACCCATTTCATTTTTATTGATTTGATCACCCTAATAATATTTGGTGAGGAGTACAGATCATTAAGCTCCTCATTATGCAGGCTTCTCCATTCCCCTGTTACTTCCTTCCTCCTGGGTCATGAGCACCTTATTCTCAAAGCCCTCAGCCCACACTCCTTCCTCAATGTGAGGGACCAAGTTGCACACCCATACAAAACAACTTGCAGAATTATATTTCTCTATATCTTATCTTTATATTTTGGGATTTCAAACTGAAAAACCAAATATTCTGCATGCATTCCCTGAATTCAGTGTGCTGTTAATTTCATCATGAACCGAATTTTGATTCGTTACGGTTGTTCCCAAACATTGGGACTGTTCCACCCTTTAAAAGTCTTGATTATCCCTTATCGTGACTTCGTCCTGCATTCTGATCTCGACACATGCCCATTCACTTAGTTTTCTCAGCAGTTATTCTAGACCAGTCTCCTTACTAGTGACTACTAAAGCTTCTGTGTTTTTATTTGTGGTACGTTTGCTTCCACCAGCTAAAATGTGTCTGAATGGCACCTATCGCAGAATCCGGTTAGACAAGCATCGTCTGACATGTTTCTTATTAGGAGTGGTTTGAAACAAGGAGAGGCTTTGTCGCCATTGCTTTTCAGCTTTCAACTACGCCATTAGGAGGGTAGTGGTAAACCAGAATGGATTGAAATTAAATGGTAAACATCAGGTTCTGTTTTATGCTGATAATTAATATATTGTGAGGAAGCATACATACAATAAAGAAAAACGCACAAAATAAATAGTTGCTAGTAAGGAAGTAAATGCTAATAAGACTAAGTACATGGTCATGACTCAAGATCAGAATGCAGGACAAAGTCACAATATAAAGATTGATAATAGCTCGTTTGAAAGGGTGGAAGAGTTCACATATTTGGGAACAACCTTAACAAATCAAAATTCTATTCAGGAAGAAATTAAGAGCAGACTGAAGTCGGGGAATGCTTGCTGTTATTCGGTGCAGAATCTTTTGTCTTTCAGTTTACTATCCAAAAATTTACAGATTAAGATAAACAGAACTCTAATTTTCCCACTTGTTTTGTATGGGTGTGAAACTTGGTCGCTCACATTGAGGGAGGAACATTGGCTGAGAGTGTTTGAGAATAGGGTGTTGAGGTGAATATTTGGGCCTAAGAGGGACGAGGTAATAGGGGAATGAAAAAAAAACTACATAGTGAGGAAGTTAATGATCCGTACTCCTCACCCAATATTGTTCAGATGATAAAATCTAGAAGAATCAGATGGGCGGACATGTAGCGCTTACGGAGGAAAGGAAAGGCGTATACAGGGGATTGGCGGGAAACGTGAGAGAAAGAGACTATTTGGAAGACCCACGCTTAGATGGGAGTATAGTATTAAGATGGATCTTGAGGAAGTGGGTTGTGGGTTTGTGGTCTGGGTCTAGCTAGCTCAAAATAGGGACAGGTGGCGAGCACTTGTGAATGTGATATTGAACCTTCGAGTTCCACAAAATGCGGGGATTTTCTTGACTAGCTGAAAACCGGTTAGCTTCTCAAGAAGGAGTCTGCTCCATGGAGTAAGTTAGTAAGTAAGTAAATAATTTATGCTTCCGCCCAATATGTTAACACCATCGGCCTAAAGTAGAAGCGGATGTGTCCCATCTAATTTCGTGTCCTACTGGTTTACGTGAACCGTCCTAATTTCATACACAAAAGCAATTCTGAAAAGCAACAGCGATAAAGCATCTCCTGGTATCAAACCATTCTTAATGCGAAACATGTCATACAGATTTTGCTTATCCAGACTGTTGTAGGTTTCATTAAGACACTTTTTAAGTAGCCTCACTAGTTTCTTGCGGATGCTATACTCACTGAGAATATTACACAAGATTCCATCCTAACAGAATCATAGGTTTTCTTGAAGTCTGTAAACAGCTAATGAAGTGTCAATTTATCTCTGTAATTGTAAAATTATGTTAAATGAAAATTAAAGTGATTTGATGGATTCTGATTTTTCTGCGTCGGTTTTGTAAAGATGTCTATGTTCTCTTTATCATACAACAAAACTCCTTGAGAGAAGCAGAATGGCTGAATCCTATGCCATCATCAGCAAGGCTTTTTTCACCCGTAAGAACTTCCATGTGAGAACTAAGCCGGAGAATTCAGCAAAGCGGAAATACCGCATGAGGAGTTGCATCTGGCAACACTCACAAAGACAACGACGACGGCAACAGCAACAACAGAAACAAAAGAAAAGATTCCACATGGACTTCACTTTTTTTTCTGTGGTGCATCAGATGTCTGTAGTGATGTAATCAGCATATCTTCACCCCAGCGAGTTAGCAGTCACAGATGCAATGCGAAGGTCGACTGAAATTACTGCAAATTTTACCTTCAAGTTTCCTATTGTTTGTGAGTTATTTATTTATGTGAATGTTAATTACACATTTCACGCCTACTCGTTAGAAGCAAAATGGCATATGTGTTATGCTGAAGACGGTGTTAATATTAGCTGCTGTAAAACCGGACAAAATTTGGAAGTTTCCCTGAGAAATAGCTTTAATATTGGAGTACACAGAAACTGGTAATAGG
>Ga0209755_10007973_pt1 | contig 11420 bp, 9 predicted proteins | sample TergutCo191P1_FD_187301 | JGI IMG/M metagenome (GOLD analysis project Ga0209755, IMG submission 187301) | Cornitermes sp. P1 segment gut microbial communities from Petit-Saut dam, French Guiana - Co191P1 (SPAdes) (version 2) | ecosystem: Host-associated > Arthropoda: Insects > Digestive system >...
CATCCATGACCCCTGCAGAATTCCAACCCACGATCTCAGCAGGCGAGTGGCTGCAGAACCACGCCTTGAACCATGTGGCCACTGGGATCAGTGAAATTATAAAATGGTGTAGAAAAAAACACTGAATTCAAACGGACCAGTGCCTTTCAGCTCAAGGACAATAAATTACACACAGGATGTAATACCTATGGCAGTCTATGGTGTGTACAGTACTGTCATTACTTTACCAAATGTAGGCCACTCCAGTAGATACACGTACAAAATACTGCACTTTACATGTTCTGACTGACATTTTCATCGTAACAATTGGTGTATGACCTGCATGAATATCAGGCCAACCATACTCACAAAACACTGTAAATATCTAACACTTGACCTCTTTCAGTGCCACTGACATGACATAAATGTTAACAAAAGAAGAAAATAAACCTTTATATTATGACAGATTTATCACTGAAACACAAAATTGAAACAATAAAAACAAAATAAACTTGGCTGCACAATACTGTAATATGCACAAGAAACTATTCTTCTCCTGGCATTGCATCAGCCTTATACAGTACAATGGATGAAAGGGTCCATTGTTTACCATCTTCCTCATTTCCTTTCCAATTACTTGGCAATCCTTTTCTGTGTCCCTAATATTTTTCAGTAGTTGTTAAAAACAGGCTTCATGGTCTGGGGTTTGGACCTTGGTGGGGGTGGTGGGGTGAGATTTTCTGAACCCACCTAGACTAACCTTGAGGTCCCCCAAGTCTCCCATAAAATAAGTGCCATGTCTCTTTCCTGAGGGTAAAGCAGTTAGGGCATAGTGTTGACCATCCACCCCAGTCTAGCACCAAGGTTGAGCATGGGTCGAGCTATACCTCCACTTCCCCTCAGCGCTTGCTTAGCATGATATGGGACAGCCTTCACCATCTTGTTCTGGGTCACCCCATAGTTCTCTTAACTTTCGATAGTTATTCTAATGCCCTTCTCAGTACCCTTATTCTGTCCATTCCTTTTCCATGGCCGAACTATTACAGTCGTTTCACTTCTAATTTTATTACCAACTTCTGAATTACAAATTTTTCTCTAAAAATTCCACTTATAATTTTATCATACACTTCATACCCACTGCACAATACATACAGCAAAGTACATCACCATAACCACAGGGAAATAAAGTACACTGATAACTTGTTCTACACATATTGTAGGCATATTCTATTGGAAGTCTTCTACTTTCAGTTCTCAAAATGACTACCAAGTTGTGACAAGGTTCTAAACTTAAACTTGATGACACCAATGGCACAGAATTCAACACTTCTTGACATAAAAACCTTGCGTGAGAGTATGGCTGGAGGCAGGATCTTCACACACCTCATGGGCAGTATGAGAGATTTATTCAAAAGGACACTGCTCTTAAGAGAAATAAATTACTTTCTGCTAACTACCATGACACACAAAAGCCTGAAAACATGTTGGTATTTGAAACTTACCAGCCATATGTAAGAATAACATCTCCATCAGCTATCTTCCTCTGCACCATGATGCAGATTGCTTGTGCAGCGACTTCAATTTGTTCTCGAATATATGTGTCAATGGCTTCCAAAAGTTTCTTCTTTGCCTGGTATAAAAAAAATCCAAACATATCACATTCATTGGACATACAAAATGTTTGCACAATAGGATGATTTGGTACTTGATAAACTGAGTAAATATCTACTTCTTTTAATGGTAAATGCAATGTTTGTCATTCATGTAATTTATTTCATTAATGCACTCCCAGTGATCTCATGCAGAACAGTCCTGAAGAGGCTAACGATTGTTCAAATGACCAAGGAATTACTTGACTCTTTCAGTATTCAGTGTCAGTTTATTTTTTTTTTTAAATATGAAATCACATCACTGGGGAACTGGTTCCAAAATTTCAAGGCAATCTTCATGGGTTGAGATGTCCAAGAAGAATTCTGCACAACAGGTGGATGTGTGGATATACAGGGATGGTGTACCTTCTTCCCCAACACCACCTTGGACATTCCAACAACTGAAGATGGACCATTACACTGTCTCAAAATGTTGGGTACCGATTACCTTCTGATGTGGTGTCACATCTCACAAGAAAAAACATCTCAGTTACACAACTACAAAAACCAAAAAACTTGCATTCATTATTATATTTCAAAGAGCCCATTATGAGTTCCTATGCGCCAGATGCGCCTCAACCTCATATCATATTTATGATTCATTTTATTACTACCCTCCCATCTATGCCTGGGTCTCTTAAAGTGGACACACTTCTCTAGCTACGATTCGTTACACATGTCTCACGTTTATCACGCCTACTGCATGCTCTTCTCATTACCCTACTAAGGTTTGGTAAAAGGCAAACACTGTGAAACTCCAAACAAGAACCATTCTCGACAATCATACAGGGACATCGCTGAAAAACTCTAAACACAGGCAGCTGCTTCGTAGCTTATCTAACAAAACTTTCTCAACTGCACAGACCATATAATAACTAACTTTTAGTGGCCTGTTTTAAGGTACTGTCTTAGTACAGTAGAACTCCACTTATCCAGACACTGCTTATCCAGATCAGTTTGGAACTTCAGGCAAATTGGTTGAGAATTCTACAATACTAACTTGCCTTGAAATTACCAGTTATCAGATGAAGTACAGTAGTGTTACAGCTTCTAGAACTTCAAATCCGGTGTGGTCAAAACGTTTAGAAGCAGGTACACATTGTAAATGGTAACAGCTGAAGGGGTTCCCACATAAGACAAGGAATTCCCACAGCCCTCGTCAGCAGTGAAATTTGACAGTCATCTCCCAAATTCCAGCTCCTTCTTCCCCAATGCTTTTGTTTTGTGCAAGACTCACGTGGCCTCTGAGAGCTACCAATGGGTCAGGACAGTGGTTGCGCAGATGTTATCTGGTGAGCTGCGCATGTTTAAAACTGTACTGTACCATCGCACAAGTTTTATATAAAAAAATTTCTTTAAGATTTTTGAAGTGATGGTGCCTAAAAGAAAATGTATTGTTCTGACAATAAAGAACAAAGTAAACAATATTAACAGGCTGAAGAAAGGTGGATCAGGGAAAAAGCTAGCAGAAGAATATGGTGCAGGAACTTCCACAATCTCAGATATTAAAGAAAGTGCAGAATGAATTTTAAAGTTTGTTTTCATTCTTGCAAGTGTAGAAGGCAGTTCTACAAGAAAAATGATGAGAAGGGCTGAGAATGATAAGGCTGTGGATGCTGAGTACAAACAGTTTTTGCAAAAATGTTCACAAGGCCAACCAATCTCTGGGCTAGTTCTCTGCGAAAAGGTGCTGATTTTTGGTGAAGAGTTGGGTGGGGATCCACAGTTCAAAGTAAGTAATGGTTGGCTGAGAAATTTCAAAGCCGGGCACGGAATTCACGTCCTTAAAATTCACAGGTAAAAGATGTCTGCCAACACCGAGTCCACAGACGATTTTGTTTTCAAATTTAAAATGAAAACTGAGGAGGTAAACTACGATGATGATTTCATGTACACTGCTGATGAAAATGGCCTGTACTGGAAAGTTCTTCTAAAAAAAAAATCCAGCTTTGAGATGGGAAAACAACACCCCTGGCCATGAGATGAGCAAAGACTGTCTAACTGTGTTGATATCTGCAATTGCAAGTGAAAACCATGAACTTCTGCTGCTTATGATTGGGATATCGAAAAAACCAAGGATTTAAAAAATTTGAAAACCTTCCCACAGCATAAATGAACCAGAAAAGAGGTTGGATGAATAATGATTTATTTCTCCAGTGGTTGACAGCTATTTTATTCCCAAACGAAAAAAAATTTCAATAAGAAATCAGTAAAAATGGAAATGTTTTATTGATCCTTGATAAAGCTCCATCTCATCTTTCTCCATGAAGTATGGTGCAGGAAAATGGAATGGCCTCGGTTTTTTTTTCCTACCACTAAATGTAAGCAGTCTGTTGCAGCCACTGGACCAAGGCATCAATGAGTGCACTAAGCGACTGTACAGGAAAAAACTGCCGCAAAAACTTCTCTTGGCTGATGGGTAAGAAGAGAGGGTCACGGAGCTGTACAACCGAAATAACCTGGAATGTGCTTACATGGCTGCAGATGCTTGGAACAACATAAAAACCATAACACTGAAGACAGCCTGATGGAATATCAGAGGGGTTTCAGAAACTGAACCCAGAAGAGAATTAATGGAATCGAATGAGGAAGAACTGGCAAACATTGTCTCTAAAGTGATAGTCTCCATCCCAATGACATGCATGTTTACTTGTTAGTAGATTTCTTGCCTAGAATCACAGTGACTGCTGAGAACATGTTTCTCAACTTTGTTACTGTTCACATGGCTGAATGGCATTAGCCATGTAGGGAGATTCCATACAGCATCACAGCTGTCCATATAGGCAGTACACCACTCATACACCTGTGTTTATGACATACAACATGCCTGAAGTATACTGAAGTCTCTGGTAAATACGACCCCTTCTGAGTCCTCCTATACCAACAATTTGCATTACTTTTGTACTAACAGCTACAGAAGGCAGCTTTTGTTATACTTTTGTTTATTTACATAACCAACCTATACACATGTATGGTTAATGTTTGGGCAGGAACATATAAAATAAGTGTGCAAAATGATAATGCTGCATATCAGTTTTTACTAGAAATAATGAAAATTACTGAATATTCTGGGTAAAATTTAAAACAACCATGTATCCACAAGAATGACAATGATGCACACCAGTGTTTACTAGATACAATAAAAATTTTCCACCAAATTTACACCAATTACATGCACACAAAAATGTAACTAATGAATGAATTACAAATAAAGAAAAAAATAAATCTACAAGATTAATAAACAATATGTTAAGGTAAACAATTTTACTGATTACCACAAGTAGTCATAACAACATGCATACATACATACATACATACATACAAGTACAATGTTACCTCTGAGTCAGAAACACTGTTTGGTAGTTGTGTTAGCTGCCATGTGAGATGTCGCAAAGCATTGGTCATTGAAACCGACAGTGGCCGACAACGGTCCAGGAATGCAACTGAAGGCTGTAATTCTGCTTCTAATCCCCTTGAGAACTCCTTCTGAGGCGGTGTTTCGTAGTCTCTTATGATCTGTAACATTACAAACAAGCCTACAGTCACAGGCAGTGCATTAAGGGCCGTGAGCCATTTGCTACATGTACATGGTCCAGCTTCATGAACATTGCATATTCTTAATACCAATAGTTTCAAGCCAATTTTCAACTATCACTGCTGGCCCTGTAAAAATGTAACACTAAAACCCCACATATTCTCACATAATACCTGTTACCACCACAAATTAAACATACCTGCAAACCTCACAGAATCAAGGTATGTTAAATATTAATATCAATCTGAGAAGGTTGGGAACAAACCACTGTGTAAATGATTTTGTACATTCAAAATCAGAAAATATGTGAATGCTAAGACAGGGCAGTACCACAGTTTGGTAAATATAACCTGTCTGTGGTGAACACTACATGTATTTAACACACAGTATGAGTCTCAAAATGCCAAATGTTACATAATTATATTGGATCTTATCCACATTTAAACTCTGGCCTTCTGCAGATCACAAATGGCATTTGATTCCAGTGCAAAAAGGTCCAGCTGACAATATTTGTATTTTTTCACCACTAAGCGACTACCACAACAGTCTGATGTACAACTGAAGTACATTTTGGAAGCCAGCTCTGCTGTCATCCTCAGGAGATGGGGAATGAGTAATGAATCTACTCTGATGGACCCCTTAGAAACAGCAGCTTTCAGTGACTGTAAGCAGCAGTAAAAAAGTGAAACTTTGATTTTATATTCTCTGAATGTATGTTTTCCTTTAATTTATGCTATAAATTAATAGTCTTTATGAAAGGCCATAAGAACAGTGTTAAAATATCCACGATTTTATGCATCCTCACTTTTGCATTTACTGCAGTTGTACATTTCAATTTTGCAGTCTTGCCAGCAGAAACTCTCGCAATTTTGTGTGCAGTTCCATTCGTGAAGCTTTTGACTAACAACTGTTACGAACTGTCTAGCGAAATTAGCCAATAAAATGTGCTCTGCTTTATTGCAAGAATGAATTCAGCCAATAAAACAAGTACTGGAGGCAAGCCAAGCCATACCATTTTTGTTTTAACTCTTGTAGGGAAAGAAAGTGTGGAATTGTTTTGTGTGCAATGAGCATCGCAAGTGCAGCCAAAAATTTTCCATTTATTGTGAAAATGTCCTCAAATGTGAAGAAAATGAAGAAACAACATAAAGAGTTTTCTATACATGAAATAATGCAAATATTAGTGGACAACGCTCACGTGGGAACTTGGGTGGATCTAGTGGCAATGCTTGGTTTGTTGGTATCGATATTAAACACGAGTGAGTAAATGGTCTGAAACAGAGAAAAGTTACTCGCATTGTGGGCTATCGTTTTGTACAGAATGAAAATCTCTGAAAACTTTGCCATTGGAATAACTTGAAACCATCCTTTCGGCATGGTTCAAGCATGCCCGTACTGCCAACACATCCATTGATGGACCCCACCAGATGGTAGAGGTTCCACATGTAGCTACTCATCTATGTATAGGTGGTTTTTGGGCTTCAAATGGCTGGATTGATCATTACAAAAAAAAGACACAACCTGGTATACAAGACTATGTTGGGAGAAAGTGCCACTGTAAATCCTGAAACAGTGATAGACTGGAAAAACTAAAGAACTGTCCAAAATAGTAGAAGGATACCAGCCAAAAGACATATTTTTAATGTTGATGAAACCGGATTCTTCTATAATCTCCAGCCCAGTGAGACACTGACATAAAAAAGTGATTCTTGCCATGGTGGAACAAGATCACTGTTCTGCTAGGATTCAATGCCGATGGCACAGAGAAATTACCACCACTGGTGACTGGCAAGTACAACAAACCCGACTGCTCCAGAAAAGTAAAAAAACTCTCCACCAAATACACACCAAATTCCAATTCATGGATGACTTTAGCCACTTTTGAGGAGTTTCATGTGCAACTGAATTGCCAAAGAAATATCTTGCTCTTAATTGGCCAATGTGCTGCATACGCAAGAGATACCACTGCTCCAAAAAATACTGAAGTTATATTTTTCCCCCAAATTGCACAAGCCATTTGCAACCAATGGATATGGGGATCATCCATCATTTCAAATGCCAGTACAGAACACAACTCATATGTAAGACAGTAACAATATCAACAGAGAATTACTTGGTGATGCATCCAAAAAGAAGATCAACTTCATCACAGCTCTTCACTTCATCAGAGAAGCCTGCAGACAGATAAGACAAACCACCACAGAGAACTGCTTCAAGAAACATGGTTTTTCATCAGATGGTGAATACTACAGTGTTAGCAATGATGTACTGAATGTACAAAAAAAAAAAGATGATTGGTGCTCCTTGAAACCATCAGGCATGGAATTTGATGAATTTATGTCTTTTGTGATGCCAAGGTCAGTGTATGTGAGATACAAGGTGTAGATCAGGTCACGCAGGATCACCTGACTTGTGGGGATGAAGAAAAATAAGAATAAGAAGTAGAGGTAGAGATTACAGAGAACAAAGTAAGTATTCTGATGCTCTTCAGGGACTTGAGGCAGCAAGAAAATACATCCAGCAGTTCGAAATGAAGGATATACTAGTGACATGCAGTAAACTTGAAAACAAGCTCTACACATTGAAGCATCAAGAAAACAGTAAACAAAAATATTGGATTGTTAAAAAAAAAAATTCCGTTTTGATTTTGAAAATTATTGCCATTTCTGAACCTTATTTTAAACAGTCAATGAAAAAGTGAGTTTTACTGTTTTGAAAGCTGGCAAAAAATTAAGCATTATTATACTGTGTACACTTGATTTTAATAAAGAATAAGACTAAGGCAGTGAGGAATATCAATCTTCTGTTTTTTTTGTTTTCCCTGATTTTACACTTTCCTTGATTTTACAATTTTTCTGTAAGGTCTACATTATGATGTAAAACAGCGATTTCAATGTATATCCAATGATGTTCCTACAATTACAACTGATACACTGTTTTTAGATTATCATTCTGATCCTTGGCCTCAACAGCTGCAACAATAAAAATAGCCAGATGCAATGTATCACTTCACCTCTTACCTGCTTTAAGGCATTAAGCAATGCAATGCATCGAGCATTTGATCCCACCACCACCCGGTCAGCATACTGCATTCCAAGCTTCATTACCGCTGGATGTAAGTCACGACCAAACAACCTGAAAATATATACACTCAGGTATAAGGTAGACTCAGCCCTGTATGTGCTATGAAGGCATATAGGGGGATAAGAGGTACAGTTCCACTCTTTCTGAACCTCAGCACTAGATGGAGGTGAGTGGTCAAATTCAATCCCCAGGGAAAGAACCCCATTACCCATTAATCAGACGGCTTTGGTGGTCTAGTTGTTAGCATGCTGGCCTCTGGTAACCGAGTTCGCGGATTTGAACCTGGCTGAAGTCGGATATTTCGGGCATCTGAAAAATCCTCCACATGCCTTCCTTCAGAGGGGAAGTGAAAGAATCTGTCCCATGTCCCATCTTTGTGGCATGTAAAAGAACCTAGTACCTCCGTGAATTACGATGTGCCAACAAAATTCATTGTATAGTTCCCTCCTTCGCTAGCAGAGGTCTCTCATGCCTATGTGGTGCGTGGCGCCTCTGGAGATGAATGAGAGGAACTCAATGGGGGCAAGGGTACAATCGGCCTACAGGCTGCAGTGCCGAAAAAGTCCCACACGCAACCTTTGACCTTTTTTACCTATTAATCAGGAGGCTGAGAGGGCCCCATGGCTGATATGGACAGTTTTGGAGCATAGAAAATCTCTTGTCCGTACTCAAATATGAACCCTGAACCACCCAGCCTGTAACAAGTCATGACACCAAGTACATAATCCTGGTTCCCATACACACACACACACACACATATACATCAAAATGTAAAATGAATCTGTATAAAGCTGCAAGTAGAGAACAGATACTGCTTCTTTATATGCACTTTCTTTTTAAACACATTTTATTGCCCCTAAGTAATCAAAGAAGTTTACACTGCCACACTGGCCCATGGACACACATTACAGGTCTTCTGTGGTATGGTGTTATGTAATTTAGTAAATTGGTACCATTGTACTGGAGGAGCTGGCTGCTTCCATCTTCACACCAGACACCCTTCTATACAGATTCCTCCAAAACACTGGTACCTACCTAGCAAACCGCACAGCATTATGTGCCACATTCACAATGTCACATCTGATTGTCAATGTCACATTTGTTGTCTTTTAATTCTTTGGCACCTAACGTCAGATAGACCTGTCACACAGCACAATGCTCAAAATGACAAACGCCAGGGATAGATAATGGCCATTAAGGTCTCCTTATGTCGCTCAATTATATCCTCGTGTCAATTGGTTAAATTAATATTGTCACTGATTCTAGTGACATGACTATGAATCTTAATGGAAAAAATGAAACTACTGTTCAAAAAATTTTTCCATATATGTAATATACTTCAAACTATTCTGGCACACATATATTTTCCACCAAGAAGCACCTTTACAGTAGTATGGAGTTATCTGTCCAGTTGTCAGAGGAGGGTCAGTCACAGTCTGTTGGATCTGTAGTTTCCAATGGGCTTACTGTACCCATAACACCTAATGACAAATGAATCAGCAGCAGTAGGTTTCTCAGCATCTCATCTGCTGAGGTTATTTTTGCCTATCTACTTGCTAGGCCTCATGAAAGAGTGTACAGAGTGTCTGCTGAATAACTGGCAACAGGAAAACTGAAATTCCTAAACAAAAATTTTCCCCAATGCCAATCTATTCACTACAAATGGGTCCTTCACGGTTAGAAGCCAGAAAATAAGTGTATGAGCTGTGGCACAACCCACAGCAGGTAACAAACACTCTCATCACATACTCTACATGCAGAATGCATTGTGCGTTAATGCTCATACTGAAACAACTGAACACAACACACCATTTTACTCTGCTCAGTGTTCTAAAGACCCTGTGCTTCCATATCCTTACATAGTGTGCAGCAGACAATGCTGACACATTTTAAGTAGACATAATTGTTATGAGTTTACATCATTAGTATGCACACTAGTTCTCAAGGTCAACAGAGATCACTGGAGTTTTGTTGGCAACTGGCACATCAGTCCAAGTTGGAATGGTTGTCAGTGCAGATTTCAAGTATTACTAAAATCAAAATGTGTCACCTCCTGTAACACCATTCTCAATAAATACCAAATATAATGCGGTAAGCACATAGCATCCACTAACAAATGTATGTTATTACTGGTCTGCTCTGCTATTTCTCTGCTGCTGGCCATGGACAGGGGAGCAGACAGGACTATAAAGCAAATATTATGAGAGCTCCTCAAGAGAATTTGAATGATTATAGCAACACTACTGGAAACATATCCAAGCTGACAGCATCTTAGAAGCTTGGTGCACAGAAGACAGAGAAAAAATTCTGTATTTTATACCTAATTGGATTGGGATACATTTGTTTAGAGGTGGGAGGGGGGTGTGAAACATATATGTCAAGAAATAACAAGCAGATGTAGCCATATTCAAACACAATCAAGCAAAGAAATAATGAGAGAAAAGAAATCTTTAAGTTTCCTACTAGAAAATACAATAAGAGATGGGGAGAGAACTATATACAGACTGGTGTAATCTGCATGAGAGCATTTGGTTAACATGGTTTCAATTGACAATTTGTAAAATGAAGGGAGCAAGCCTAAGAAGAGGTGCAGAAAAAGGAAAATGCCCCTTCTGTAACAAAGATTAGTATGAGATACATATTTTTCTAAAATGTAAAGAAACACCATCTGCACCCACACCGTAACACTAGCAGCAGCTGCCAGGTAGAAATGGGAGATGATTTGTGTTCATAATTTCTCTGACCCATGTTTACTTCTGGTGGCAGTGAGGACAACAAACATACTTACATCCAATTTTTGGTGAAAGCCATAGGTCCCCTCTCATGATAAAGGTGATTAAACAACTTGACTCTGTGCTCTGTCATCTTTGGCTTGGTAACCTGGAGAGTCCCCACAACCTTCTTGTTAACCTTCAGTGTATGCACACATAAAGAACTACATATTAAAGACATGCAGACTTCCTGTACACTTAGCATACAGATAAAGGTACAGAGATCCCTTGCCATACCATGAAGCCACACAGGGGGAGGAGGGGTATAGCTCCAGTCATTCTTTACCTCAGCACTAGATGGAAGTGTGTAGTCAACTTCATGTCCCAGCTGTTTAGTCCCAAGGAAATAATTCTTGCCCCAGAGCCATTTGTATATTTTGAACAAGAGAAAAATCTCTTGCT